>FWWL01004828.1_pt1 | contig 22074 bp, 18 predicted proteins | sample 2228331 | NCBI WGS metagenome assembly FWWL01 (sample SAMEA103939775, study PRJEB20133) | metagenome | reverse complement strand
TCTTGCCAAAGTCAGTCAATGACTCCATCTCGAAAAGGCACTTTTGAGAAGGGGAAAAGGGTTTGCAAGATTGAAGATAACGTAAAAACAAGAAAGGCACGCGCGTCACTCGCGCAAACATGCCAGGTCACCAAAGTTTGAGAAAAGGCAACAGGCGTAACGGGCTTCCCTCATGAACAGAATCCCCGCAAAGCTTCCGATGATCTCGCCCCGGGCCTTGCAGGGAAGCACGTCCAGAGAATAGTAAGCTAGCGTTGTTCAGCTCTGGCGAGCTGCCACAAATTGGGCTTTGAAGTCGGCTATGGCTTTACGCAGCCGCTCTGCCACGCTATCGCTCAAGTCCTTTGTCGTCTCAATTTCATGGACGATGTCCGCGTGATGCTTTTCGATGTAGGGATAAAGCTCGTGCTCGAAAGGCTTCACCTCACTCAGGGGCCTGTCATCCAGAAAGCCCTGCGTGGCAGCGAAAATAATAACCACCTGCTTCCACAAGGGATAAGGGGTAAACTGATCCTGCTTGAGCACCTCCACCAAGCGCTCGCCACGCGTCAGCTGGGCGCGCGTGGCAGCATCGAGATCCGAACCAAACTGGGCAAAGGCCGCCAATTCGCGATACTGCGCCAGCTCGAGGCGAAGCTTACCGCCAACTTTCTTCATCGCTTTGTACTGCGCATTGCCACCCACGCGGCTCACCGAGAGACCCACATTGATAGCTGGGCGCACACCCGAGTAGAAGAGGTCGGGTTCCAGGTAGATCTGGCCGTCAGTGATCGAGATTACGTTCGTCGGGATGTAGGCAGAGACGTCGCCAGCCTGTGTTTCGATGAACGGCAAAGCCGTTAGGCTTCCCCCGGGCTTCTTGGCCTCCGGGCATGACTGGCGAATGATTTCGGGGTCTTCGCTGAGCTTTGCGGCGCGCTCGAGAAGGCGCGAGTGGAGGTAGAACACATCGCCGGGGTATGCCTCGCGCCCCGGCGGCCGACGCAGCAGAAGCGACAATTGGCGATAGGCAGCCGCATGCTTCGAAAGGTCATCATAGATGCACACGGCATGACCGCCATTGTACATGAAGTACTCGCCCATAGCACAGCCAGCATAGGGCGCAATGTAGAGCAGCGAAGCGGCCTCCTCTGCACTTGCCGACACGACAATGGTGTAGTCCATCGCGCCGTATTTTTCGAGCGTCTGGACGAGGCCAGCCACGGTCGACGCTTTCTGTCCGATGGCAACATAGATGCAGATGACGTCCTGGCCCTTCTGATTGATGATCGTGTCGAGCGCGATGGCCGTTTTTCCGGTCTGGCGATCGCCAATGATAAGCTCGCGTTGCCCGCGCCCAATGGGGATCATAGCGTCAATTGCCTTGATGCCGGTCATGAGCGGTTGTTTCACCGATTGGCGCGAGATGACGTTAGGCGCCGGGAACTCGATGGGGCGATACTCTTTGGCCACAATCGGGCCTTTGCCATCGATGGGCTGGCCAAGCGGATTGACGACGCGGCCAATCAGCGCCTCGCCGACGGGCACGCTGGCGATACGCCCCGTGCAGCGCACGGTGTCGCCCTCTTTGATGTCGCGGTCGCTCCCGAAAATCGCTGCGCCCACAGTCGATTCCTCAAGGTTGAGCACCATGCCCATGACACCGCCGGGAAACTCGAGCAGCTCGCCGGCCATGGCTTCCGTGAGGCCATAAATCGTCGCGATGGAGTCGCCCACGCGCAAAATGGTTCCGACTTTTTGCACGTCGAGAGCGGCCTGATAGCCTTCCAGCTCCCGTTCAATAATGTTCGTGATTTCTTCCGGCCGAATTGCCATAGCGTTATCCTCTCGGTGAATCCTCCAAAACGTCTTCCGAAACCGGTGAGTAGAGATCAGGGGGAACTTTCCCAGCCACGCGGGCGTAAACACTGAGCTGCCCACGATGGTGAATTTCGTGTTCGATCATCAACTGGGCCATATCGAGCCGCGTCATGCGCCAATCTGGCCCAAAAGGTGCGATTTCCTCTTCCAGCCACTGCTCTGGTGCTTGATCGATGGCCTCGAGCACGGAACGCCAGCTCGCCGCCAGCTGGCGGCAGAGAGCTGCAGCGGAGGAAGTATCCACTGCAACCTTGAAGAGCTCCGTTTGGGGGTGCGCCTCCGCAAAAACGCCCCGAAGGAAATTGCGACTCGAAATGATGTGCGCTATGAGCTCAGCGCATGTCATGCTGCCGGCGCCGGGCTGAACGCCGAGATCAGCATCCTCGAATATGCGGGCCAGCCGCTGCGTGCGTAGCCCTTCGATGACAAACTTTTGACGGATGTTTTCCCGTTGGGTATTCATCGCGTCACCACACCCTCCAGCTTTTCGCGCAACCGCTCGAGCTTATTGCGCACGGTGTCGTCGATTAGCAGGTCGCCGCATTGGAAGCGCACGCCTCCCAGCACGCGCGGGTCCGTGCGGAAAGCGATGTCCAGCCGGGCGCGCATGTACTCCTCCAGCACAGCTTGCAGCCGGGCGCGCTCGCCCTCGCCCAGAGGCACGGCCGAAATGAGCGTGGCGTCGTAGATGCCCTGGGCCTCACGGATAAGCTTTTTCACGCGCTGGAAAATGGCCACAGCGCAGTCCGTGCGTCCCTTTGCCAGCAGCAGCTGGAGAAGTCTCACCGTGACTTCGCACAAATGCGGTGCCAGCACGCGATCGATGAGATCCCTTTTAGCCTCCGTGGAAATCTGGGGGCTGTCGAGAAAGAGTTGAAGCTTCGACTGCAGCCCCAGCAGTGGGCGCAGGGTGTCAATATCCGCCTGAACGCGATCCAGCACTTTCAGCTTTTGTGCGGCCTGAAAGAGAGCACGCGCGTAGCGTTCCGTGATGACTGGGTCGACGTACTTCATCGGCGACTCAGCTCCTCAACAAATCGTGCCACAAGATCGCGGTGCTTCGCGTCGTCAAGGCGCTCGCGGATGATGCGCTCCGTTGCAGCGAGGGTCAAGCGCACGACCTCCGCTTTGAGCTCGGCGCGCACCCGTTCGACCTCAAGTTCGAGGATTTGATGCATCCGAGCGATTTCTGCCTTGGCCTCTTGACGAGCTTGTTCGCGAATTTCCTCGGCGATCCGCTTACCCTCGGCAATTTCCTGCTGTTTGAGCTGGTTGGCTTCTCGCTCGATCTGCGCAAGGTGTGTCTGGTACTCCTGCTCGAGTCGCGCCACCTTAGTCTTGAGCTCCTCGATGCGTTCGAGCTCGGATTTGATGCGCTGCTGGCGCTCCTCTATCGCGCTCAGAATGCTCGTCCAGAAGAGCCGCTTCGCGATCACATAGAAGATCACGAAGGCGAGAATGCTCGTAAGCACTTGCGCAATCACGGTTTGCATAGTCGTCAGCCTTTCGCGTCGTGGGCGAGCAGTACCACAGAACTTTCGCCACCAGATTGTGGGGCTGCCCTGTGGCGAACGTGGTCCGCTCGCCCGTTGTCTTACACGCTTACTTCATGAAGGTCAGACCAGCGATGAAGGGGCTGATCAGAGCGTAAATCGTGAGAGCCTCGATGAACGCCGCGCCGATGATCATCGCTGTCTGAATCTTTCCGGACGCTTCCGGCTGTCGCCCGATCGATTCCATGGCGCTTCCCACTGCACGTCCGAGCCCCAATGCCGAACCAAAGGCGGCGATGCCCAAACCGATGCAGTACGCTAGCGCCATTGCTGTGACTTTGTCCATGCTCGCTATGCCTCCACGTATTCTCTGGGTCTTCGTTCGACCCAAAACTTCGTCTCTTCCTCTCGGCCAACACCATTTCTCCGCCGCGTTGACCGCCCTTTGCGCTCTTCTCCGTGCAACCGGCGCTCAGGACTCTGGCATCCACTTTGGCAGGGGATGCCGGTCAACCCATCTTTCCGTCTCTCGTTGTTGCGCGCGCCACCTCAAGCGATAGCTTTTGGCGCAATACTGGGCTGCACAGCCCCCCGCCTTCACGCTCAGTGATGAGCGGAGGCTTCTGCGTGCCCTCCTTCGTGGCCATGTTCCTCATGCGGAAGGAACAGCGCCAGATAGATCGACGAAAGGAGCGTAAACACCGTTGCCTGAATCGTGCCCACCAGAAGCGACAAAAAGAGGAAGGGCAGGTGCAGGGGCACGCCCACCCATGGCTGGGGCCAAATTGCGCTCATGAGAAGCATACCCAGGATCAGGAAGACTCCGCTGAGTATATGCTCGCCGGTGATGTTGCCGAAAAGACGCAGTGACAGCGAGAGCGGCTTGGCAAGCTCGCCGATGACATGAAGAACAAAGAAAAGCGGCGCAAGCACCCACCCCAGGACATCTTTGGGGTCTTGAAGCAAATGCATGAGCCAATGTTTGAAGCCCGCCTCACGGATCGCATTGAAGTGCACGTAGAAAAAAACCAAAACAGCCAACGACGCCGTCAGCTGGAAAGTTGAAGTTGCGCCCGTAAACAGTGGCACGATTCCGAACATGTTGTTGAACCAGATGAAAAGGAAGATCGACCCAAAGAAGGGCATGTGGCGGCGGGCTGCTTCCCGACTGCCTAGCACACCCGTGAAGAAATTGAGAAAGCCCTCGACGATGATCTCCAGGAGAGCCTGCGTGGGCCCGGGGATGAGTGCCCGCAACCCCGCTGTCGCAAACACCAAACCGCAGAGAAACGCTGTAATGAGAACCAGGAATATCTGATACTCGTAAGTGTGGAGAAAGTGCCCCAAGGCCGTGTCGGCAATGCGTTTGCCTCCCACCTCCATTTTCAGGATGACGGTGATGAGATTGGGAAGCTCCGGCTTGGCGGCTTCTTCGCCATGGTGGGCGCCCTCGGCACCGTGCTCTTCAGTGGCGGCGGTGGCATGAGCCCCTGCGCTTTCCTTCGTCTCCCCCGTTTCGTGATGATTCGCTTCATGCACGGGCGCGCTGGCGGTGGGAGCGGCCGCTGCTGGTGCTTGATCGCGCGGACTTACCCCGGGAGCAGGCACGTTCGCCTTGCCGTGGGAAGCAGCCAAGAAAAGGAGCACTACGAGCGCAGCGCCGACAAGAGTCGACGATGATTTCGTTGATTGCCCCGCCGAAACCGTCCCTATCCCCGCAAATGCAAAGACCGTGGCGGTGATGAGAACCCCTGAGACTCCCATGAGCAGGGCGAGAGTCTGGTGGGCGGTGAAAGGAGCTGCCAACCATAGTGCAGTCATCCCACTTCCCAGCAAGGCAAGTTTTGCCGCGATCCACCACAAAACCGCCAGCGGTTTGCGAGGACCAGCCACAATGACGTTCTGGATGAGCCGGGTCCACACGTAAATGTTCGCCACAGCCCAACTGACTGAACAGGCGAGCGTGACACCAGCTCGCCAATTCCAGTACGACCAGATCATCGCGCCGAAGAGTCCCACCGCTCCCGTCGTCATCGCGATTTTGCGTATGAACTCAGGCATCATTGCTTCCGCTGTCCATCTTCTTGAGCAAATTGACCATCTCTCGAATGCCTGCTGCAATGCCAAGTGCCAAAAACACAAGCGTCAGCCATGGACCTGTCCCAAGCCAGCGGTCCAGCCCATAACCGATCGCCGTGGCCACGATGATGGAGGCGGCGAACACGCCGGGCACCGTGATTCCCAGCGATGCTTGGCGCATCTGGCGGCCAGCCGATTCGCTGGAGTTGCGGCGCGAGCCCTTTTCCTCCATCTTGAGTGTCCCTCGAATTCAAGCAGTTGAGGCAATCATAGGCTACCCAAACTGCTACATCAGAACAATTCAAGGCGACACTGTGAAAAAAGGCACAAATCAAGTCTATTTTTCACGTCTCTGAATTATTCGCGATTTCCTCTCACTGATGCTCGCTCAAGGGTGGGCAGGCGCCGCGCTTGGGCGACAGCCGAAGATGAACTCGTAAGTTTGCAAAATGAGTTCCACGCATTGTTCGAAGCTGAGGCATTCCGTATTGACGGCGATATCGAAGCAATCGGCCGTCGCTTCTTCCGCGCCAAAATAGCGTTTCATGAATTCGGCGCGCTCTTTCTCGATGCGCTGGATTCGGCGTGCCGCCTCGTCTTCGGAGATGTTTTCGTAGGCAGCGAAATTTTTGATTCGCAGTGGTAAGGGGGCCACGACACGCACGCGCAGCGCTCTGCGAGGCTCGGCCAGAAAAACCGCACCGCGGCCGACAATGACAACACTTCCCAGTTTGAGCAGCGCACGCAGCCCCGATTTGAGAAGCCGTTCGTAGTCCTCTGGAGCCAGGCTCACTCCCCTCAACAAACTTGCGCCCAAGAGCTCAAGCGCATGGGCGGGCCGTTCGTCGAGCAGCGCGAGAAAATCGCGCGGGACTTTCGCCCGAGTCGCCAGCTCATCCAGAATTTGCTTGTCGCAGAGGGCAAAACCAAGCTTCTGAGCTAAGAGCTCGGCCACGCGTCGGCCCCCGCTCCCCACCTCTCGCGAGATCACGATCGGCGGGCGACAGAGCCTGCGCTCCTTGTCTTGCTCTTCATGCCCAGCAATCAAGCGGCTGTAGGCCGCCAAGAAATCAGCAAGCGTCTTCATCGATGCTCCCTCTCAGATGCTCTTCACTCACCACTTGTGGTCAAAGGGCGACGCAATGGCAAGGACCAACTGCCCACCTCCCGCGATGTTGGCCAAACTAGGATGTAATCGTTTCGTTTCCCGACTCGCGAAAGGGAATGAGCGCAGCTCTGTTCTCGTGGGCCTGACTCTTTCGAGCGGCTCGATACCTCCAGCCAGGAACGAAAGCAAAAGTGTCGGATCAACCGCGGTCGCCGCCAGACTTCTCGCCTGCGGTAGTGAGAATTGTCAACGGCAAGCATGTCTGCGTGGGACCATCGCAAAGTTTTCCACCCCCTTCGCGTTGCCCTGCCCACAGCACAGCTCGCGGGCCGAGAACACCCGCTCCTCTCCCAGGCTTAGCCCGTAAACTCGATCGGGTTGGCCTGGATGAAGCGCTCCGCATCGATGGCGGCCATGCAGCCCGTTCCGGCTGCCGTAATCGCCTGGCGATAAACGTGATCACAGCAATCGCCCGCGGCAAAAACGCCACGGGCATTGGTGTAGGTGGAGCCGGGCTTGGTAATGATGTACCCTTGCTCGTCAAGTTCAAGCTGTCCGCGGAAAATTTCTGTATTCGGTTTGTGACCGATCGCCACAAAGACGCCATCGCACGGCAGGGTGCTCTCCTCCCCGGTCTTGGTATCGCGCAACCGTACGCCCGTCACAAATTTCCGCATCCCCTCCTGCTTGCCGAGGATTTCGACAACGACGGCATTCCACACGAATTTGATCTTGGGATGCTTCATTGCGCGGTCGGCCATGATCTTGGAAGCGCGGAGCTGATCGCGTCGATGCACCACCGTGACGCTGCGGCAGTGGCGTGTCAGAAAGAGAGCCTCCTCCATTGCCGTGTCGCCGCCCCCCACAACGATCACGTCTTTGTCGCGGTAGAGTGCGCCGTCGCAAGTCGCGCAGGCCGAGACGCCGAAGTTCTTGTATTCCTCTTCTGAGGGGATACCGAGCCAACGCGCGCTGGCACCTGTGGCCACGATGACCGCTTCGGCGAAGAAAATCTCGTTGTCGCACTCGACGCGAAGGGGCCGCTGGCTGAAGTCCACGCGCGAGACCCGCTTCGCCACGCACTCCGCCCCAAAGTAGCGCGCATGCCGGCGCATGAGTTCGACGATTTCCGGCCCGGTCATGCCATGGAGTTTGTCGCCCTCCCAGCGCACAAGCCCCGGAAAGTTCTCCACTTCTGTCGTGATGGTCAGCTGGCCGCCGGGCATCGTCTCAAAAAAACCATCACCTTCAAAAACGAGCGGTCGCAGGGTGGCGCGCGCAGTATAAAGAGCTGCCGTCAACCCTGCTGGACCACTGCCGATGATGATGATTTCGCGAACTTGCTCGCGCTTCAGATCAGTTCGTTCAGTCATGGTTACCTCTCAGAAGAATAATTACCAAGCTCTTTCGCAATTATATTAACTTGTTGCGATTGTTTCTTTTTATCTATCCAACAACCATCACCGAGTTATTCTGGCCTCAAGGGGGTAGGATTGCAAACTCTTTAGCAGGGTTTGGGGTTTCGTTGTCCCGCCGCTTTGTTCCTAATGCTGGGGTGGCGGGGCCATGGTGGCAGGGCGAATAAACCATGTCGTGACAGTGCTTATTAGGAGTACAAGGCGCACGAAGCAACGTTTTTGGGCGTCTTTCGGCTGTCGCAAAAGCAAACGCAAAAGGAGTCCTCTTCATGACGACGCATCACGTGAGCCGGGTGAGTATTCGCCGTTGCGACGCCTACGACCTTGTCCCTTTACGCGAGGCCATAGCAGAAGCGGTGGTGCCCTTGGGGGGGATTAGCGCTTTTGTGCGGCCAGGCATGCGCGTCGTCCTCAAGCCCAACTATGTTCAGGGGCGGCCTGCCGAGCAAGGCGCCAACACCCACCCGCATTTCATTCTCGCTGTGGCGCAACTTGTGCGCGAGGCAGGTGGAGAGCCTGTTGTGGCCGATTCCCCTGGGTGGGGCACAGCCGAAGGCGTGGCACGCACAAGCGGCTTTGCTGAGTTGGCCCGCCAGCACGACATTCCCATCCGCACCCTTGATGATCCTGTTGCTCCTGATAACCCCGCGGTCACGGTGACTCAGCTGCGTGTGAGTCGCCTCATTCGCGATGCGGATCTCGTCATCAATTTGCCGAAATTCAAAGCCCACCAGCAGCTTCTTCTCACTTTAGCGGTGAAAAACGTGTTTGGCTGTGTTCCCGGGCGCCGAAAGGCTGCTCTCCACATGCTGTCGCGCGACAATGCGCAGTGGTTTGGCCGCATGCTCGTCGAAAATTACCTGTCCGTGAAGCCCGGCCTCACCATTATGGATGGGATCGTCGCCATGGAAGGACGCGGTCCTTCTAACGGAACGCCGCGCCAATTGGGAGTCATCATAGCTGGCACCGATTGCGTGGCCATCGATCGCGTCGCGGTTGAGATTGTCGGCGTGCCCTGGCAGCAGCTTTGCACGTTGGCTGCTGCTGCCGAAATGGGCGTTGGGTGCACAGATCTTGAAAAAATCGAAGTCCTGGGGCCACCACTTGAATCCCTGCGCATCAACGACTTCCGTTTGCCCCTCCTTCTCCCTATCAGTTTTTCGCCCTGGCGCATTTTGCGTGGACTTGTTCGCAATTTTCTGATCACCTGGCGCCAACGCCGGGAGTTGGAGCGACTTGGCTCGGCCCAGCCGTAAAGCTCGGCTGCGTGGCCGCGACTCCTGCCCGCTATCCTCGAGGAGCACGTCACCGCCACCCTCGGTTTGCCGATGAAGACGCTCCGCATTTCATTTGCCAAATCACTGCATGGCAGCGAAGGATAGCTGCCCACAGAGTTGACTTTTGCATGAATGCGGGAACCGTGACCCCGACGAGTCTTTCTCAAGACCTGAGAAACACCTATCGGGAGAGGACCTCGCCTAGCCCGAGCGGTTGGCCAAAGGCCCTTCCGGAGCTTAGCCGCGAGAACGGAGCATCACTTGACGAGACTGTGGTAAAACGGGAGACGAAATCCATGAACCCAAAGACGATGCATCAGATGGAGCGAGGCCGCTTGCTTCGAGTGCTCGTTTTGCTGGGAATTGCCGGGCTTTGGGGTGGGTGTGCCCCAAGCGATTCCATACAGTCCCAGCAGCAAGCTCCCTTAGCGTCGCCGCTAGCAGAAACCACAGGGAGCGAGACGGCGAGCCCCTCGCCCCCGCCTTCACAGGGTAGGGCCTCGGTCGTTGTTGTGCAACCAGCCGCGCGCCAGACCAGTTTCTCGCTTGAGCACCGCGCCGAGACCGCACCGCCCGACTTCCCCCTTCCCTTTCCCGACGCCTATCCTGTCACGGATATCGAGCCAGGCCGCCGTGGAGGGAGCTTCACCTTTGTAAGTTTCGGCGAGGGACCCAAGAGCTTCAACCCCATCACGACCAACGAAAGCTCGAGCTCCGACATCATCGGGCGGATGTTTGATTCTCTCATCGGCTACGATAATGCCAAGCAGGCGTATGTGCCTGGTCTCCTCAAAGAATGGTACATGGAGGAGGACAAGCGCTGCTGGATCCTGCGCCTGCGCCAGGGATTGAAGTGGTCGGACGGCTCGCCCCTCACCGCCGACGACATTATCTTCACAGCGCAAGTCATTTACGATCCGAACATTTCGACGCCGCTGCGCGACATTCTCCAGGTGGCGGGCAAGCCCTTCGAATTCGAAAAGGTCGACGACGTGACCGTGCGCGTGCGGCTCGCCGAGCCAACCGGCTCCTTCCTTGCACTCATGGGCTGGGGACCTATCTCGAAAAGAGCTTACGAAGAGGCGTACAAGGCGGGGCAGTTCGATACATCCATGGGAATCAACGTCGCGCCCGAAAAAATCGTCTGCAGCGGCCCCTTCAAACTTAAGCAATACGTGCCAGGCGAGCGCGTCATCCTTGAGCGCAATCCGCACTACTACAAATACGACCGCAACGGTACCCAGCTGCCGTACCTTGAGACGCTCATCTTCACCTATGCGCCCGACATGGATCAAATGCTTGCGCGCTTCACGGGCGGAACGGCCGACGGGATTGTGCGCCCGCGGCCCGATAGCATCCCCGATTTGGCAGACGGCCAGAAGCGCGGGAACTATACCGTCTATGACTGCGGCCCCGGCGATGGCGCCAATCTCTTCTGGTTCAACTTGAAGAAAGGTCAAAACCCCGAGACGGGCAAGCCGTTCGTCGACCCCGTCAAGCAGGCATGGTTCGACGACGTGCGGTTCCGCCGCGCCATGCTTCACGCCATTGACAAGGAGAGCATCATTCGCACCGAGTTGCGCGGTCTCGCCGTCAGCGTTTGGGGATTGGAGACGCCCGCCAACACTTTCTGGATCCACCCCAATCTGCCAACTTATCCCTACGATCCCGAAAAAGCCAAAGCCTTGCTGGATCAGATGGATCTGCGCGATCGCGATGGCGACGGCATCCGCGAGGACGCACAGGGGCGCAAGGTGAGCTTCACGTTCATCACGAACAAAGGCAATAAGGTTCGCGAGCGTGTGGCCAGTCTCCTCCAGCAGGACTGGGCTGCGGTAGGAGTCGAAGGGCGCCCCCAGTTTCTCGATTTCAATGCGCTCGTCACCCAGCTGGACAGCACATTTGAGTACGAGGCGTGTCTCCTTGGCCTCGGTGGCGGGGGCATCCATCCAGCGAACTCAATGAACGTCTATCGCTCAAGCGGTCGCACCCACCTCTTCAATCCACGCCAGGAGAAGCCAGCTACTCCTTGGGAAGAGGAGCTCGATCGGCTGGCCGACCGCTTCAATGCCACGCTTGATATTGAGGAGCAACGGCGCATCTACTGGCGCATGCAGGAGATCATGTCCGAGCAATTGCCGATTCTTCCGCTCTGGACCAGCAAAGTGTTTGTGGCTGTCCGGAACAAGTTCGGCAACATCAAGCCAAGTGCTCTCAGTCATGAGCTGCTCTGGAACGCCGAAGAAATTTTCGTGAAAAACCCCTAGCGGGGCCTGGTCGTCACGGAAACCCGATGCCCCCCTCTGGGGCGCGCCTGGCTGTTTTGTGCTTCACGCCACGAGGCGGCGAAGTGCTAGCGATTTTGCGCTCGAGGTGGCGGAGTGCCACGCCGCGCTTGAGGCGACGGCCTTGGGGGCGAGGGCTCGTGATAAGCTCCTTCAACGTTTGTCCGCTTGGTAAGGGTGGGGCATCGTGGGGGCACTTGCTCCTCAGGGAAAAAAGAGGAGCCACGCCCGACCCAGCCTCGTTTTCTCATGCGCCCAGCATGTCAGTTCCGCCCGAGAAGGGCCGAGAGATCGCAAGAGATTTCGCGGAGAGTCCTGAAGAAAGAGCTCCGGGCGCTCTCTCGCGCAAAGTTCCTTCAACGTTTCCTGCGGGAAATGATAATGCCCCCCAACCAGGCAAACGGGTTGAACCCGCAACAAAGGAAAGGGGCGCATGGATTCGAGCTAATGTCCACGTGCCCCTGCTTCTCGGGCTTTCACTTCTCACCAATCGGGTATTTTGACCTTCCAAATTGCTGGGAGCCAAGAGTCCATTCGGGGAACGCGGGCTGAAGTGTTATATGTGGTTATTCCAAAATCAATCAGATAACCATACCCACTTCTTGTGTCGATTGTCGCATCGCTAACGCGACTCTGCAATCCTTTCACCACGTAGCTCTGGAGCATCTTCGGGGGCGCAGAACCTTCACCTAACCCCACTTTCAACATTTGCAGAGCGGCCTCTGGGGTAGATTCGGCCTCGCGCGCTTTTCTCTGCGCAGTGGCAAAGTAGGCGTAACCCTTCGATGGGTGAATGGTGGAAAAGACGAGAACGGTCTTTTGATCTCCCAACACGAGACTTCCCACCCGTTTTGGGGACTCGTCGCCCTTACCCAGCGCGATCTTGACGACTCGAGGGGGAGAAAACTTGTTTTCTTCCGCCTCGCTCAAACGCGGCGCACCACACGACATCCGAATGTTATCTGCGCAAAAATAGGCGTAGCCATTTTCCGGATCGATGATGGGGCCATAGACTCTCTCCTCGTCTTTCTCAAGGAGAGCCTCTCCTACGCGCTTGGGGGAAGCATCGCCCTGGCCTAGCGCAATCTTGACGACTCGAGCGGGTTTCCCATTAATTCCAAGGTACACATAGCCGTTTGCGGAGTCAATGACGGCACACGAAAGAAGTTGCTCGTCGTCATTGAGGCTGAGAGTGCTGACGCGTCGCAGAGGAGTTTCCTTGCCTCCCAAGGCAACTTTGACAATCCGGGGCGGGAGGGTTTTGGCTCCCTGTTCTTTCGACCCTACGGCAAAGTATGCGTACTCACCCTTGTGGTCAATAAGCGCCCAATAAATATGAGTTTCGTCGTTCTCGAGCGTGAGGGTCCCAATCACCTGCGGCAGGGCATCCCCCTCGTTAAGCGCGACTTTTTTGATGCAGGCCGGAAGCCACTTGATCGGCCCACGCCCAGCGAACTCGTATCTTTCAAGTCCAAGGCATGCTGTGACTCTTTGTTCATCAGTCAAAACCGCCGCCACTCTCCAACAATTTTCCCCTACGGGAGAACTGCCGAGGCTTTTCGGGGGCGAATCCTTCTCCCCGAGGGCAACCTTGATGAGGTGGGCAGTCACCCCCGAGCAGGCAAAATATCCAACACCACGCGCGGAGTCGATGATCGCTTCGGTGGGGAGAGAGGCGCTCATGAGGTGGGTTCCCCCAATAACTGAGGGGGGAGCGTCTCCGTCTCCCAGTGCTATTTTTTTGACATGTTCGCGTCCGATTTCAGAGACCAAATACGCAAAGCCCTTTTCCTCGTCGATCGTGGCGTACGAGGGGCGGACATCGAGCACGCAGCTTGCGACGCGGCGTGGCGCCCCATCGCCCCCTCTCAAAGAAATCTTCACGATCGTGAAAGTTATGCGGGCGCCGCCTGGTTTTTCGGGCACCAAGTGGTCGACAGCGAAATAGGCATAGCCTTTTTTCGTATCGATCATTCCGCCAGAGATGTAGTAGCTGTTCGGCTCAAGATCCAGTTTGGCGACGCACTGCGGGGGATCATCTCCTTCACCTAAAGCCACTTTGAGGATCTGAGCCGGCTTGAGTTCAATGCGTGCATCTTTTGTATCGTGGCTTACACCATTGATCGCAAAGTAGGCATGACCATCCGCTGGATCAATGACACCGGTCTCAACGTGTCTTTTTCCCGCCTCTGCAGCCGAGAGCGCACCGATCCGTCGAGGCGATTCATCCCCTTTGCCTAACGCCACTTTGACAATTCGGCTAGGGGTTCGTAGGGGTAGAGCGGCCCCTGCGTTGCTCCAGAAGCCGTGGATGTTTGCTGACGTCCCAAAGTAGGCGTACCCTTTGGCCGCATCAATGACGGCACACTTCAAATCAGCTTCCGCCGGCAGAAGCTCGACCGCGCCGACGCGCCGGGGCAGGGAATCGCTCTCACCCAGCGCCACTTTGATGACGCGCCCGGGATCTGAAGCTGTGCCGAAGTAGGCATAGCCTTGCGCAGCGTCGATCACCGCACACGTGAGATTGTCTTCTCCCTTTTCGAGCGTCAGCGCGCCGATACGTCGCGGCGGAGCCTCTCCACTTGTCAGCGCGACTTTGATCACGCGCCCCGGCTGCGTCAGGCACCCGAAATAGGCATAACCTTTCTCCTCGTCGATGACCGCGCACGTGACGTCATCCTCACCCGGTTCCAGGATCAAGGAGCTCACCCGCCTGGGCGAGATCTTCCCCTCTCCAACAGCCAACTTGACGATCTGACCAGGCTTCGTCCGGGTTCCTACGTAGAGGAAGCCGTTCTTCTTATCGACAACGGCACAAGTAAGGTTTGTTTCTTTAGGCAACAGCAGGGGACCAATGGCGCGAAGGGTCGCTACAGAGGTGCTGATTTCGCCCTCCGTTGTCTCGCCGGGCGCAGCGCCTCCCGGCCAACCTTCTTGGCCTAGGGGCAGCACGTTGAGGTCTGCCTCGTGCGCAACATGTGCCTCACCATTCGGCGACAGAGGGGATACGCCTTCTCCCTTCTTGATGCCGACCGAATCCTTTCGTCCGTCGGGTTCCGCTGCTTTGGTTTCGGGCAGCTTGGGCAAGTGTGCCGGCTGATTGCCCGAACAGAGGCAGGGCATGACACTTCCCATGAAAAGCGAAACGGTGAGCAAAAGCGACGCAGTAAGAGTTCTCCGTTGAGTACCCTTTCGCATCACAAAGGACTTGCCGCACGTCGTCATGGTTTTTCCTCCCTCGGAGTTGGGGGGGGCGAGCTCCCTTGCGCCAAGCGACTCCCACCGGTCGAGGCTCTCCCCGCAAGGCTCCCGGTAAAAAGGTGACTTATTTAGCCTGATCTTTGGCAGACTGCCCCAGCAAATGTCAAGGGCGAGCTTCGGCAGCCAGGTCGAAAAACACGCGTCTCACATTTAAGGGGACGTGTCAGCTCGCAGCGCGCGTTACCCAGATCGGACTCGACCATCCCATGTTGTCGTCGCGGCAGGTTACTCGCAGATAGTAGTATGATGTCTCGCCAGCCTGGCGCCCTGCCCAATCGGGATCCTCCCAAGTGAATGTCGAGCGATGCCCTTCACCACCAAAACTGTGGACGGTTGCGTTATCCCGCACAATCTCGATCCACAGCAGGCGGCTCTCGCTGGCCACATCGACTTTGATCTGGACTTTGTCCGTGGCCGAGATCTCGGAGCCCATCGGCGCGCCATTGACTTCGAAGACCATCCGCATGCGGATGCCGCTCGTGGCGTAGCAGCGGCGCTGGCGCAAGGCGTCGAAGATCGCCTCTCGCGTCAGCTCTTCCGCTAGCACGCAAGCGAGCCCGCCTTGGTAGGGATCTCGCTTCCAACATTCACCGTGTTGCCAGAGGAGCCCATGGCAATCGGTGCCGCCAATGAGCCCAAAACGCAGACCCCGCGCCAGGCCATCCTGCACAAAGTAACCGCGCATGCCCCCACGGTGCGCCAGCGGGCGATTCCCCAAAAATTCATGAGCGCCGTGGACGGAAACAATTTCAACGAGCGGGGTGACGTCGGGGGCGAACGCCTCCCACACGGTGCCCGTCCAACCGATGTGATGGGGAACGACAATCGCCCCAAACTTACGGGCTGCGGCCACGAGCTTTTGCGCCGACTCGTATTCAACCTGGGTATGGTCAAAGAGAGGAACCTCGCGGTTGATGGCGTACACATTCCAGTGTCCGCCCCCTCGGGGCACACGGAGCGATGTCCATTCCTGCCCGAAGAGCGTCACGAAGCGTCTTGGCTCATTGAAATGATCCGTGAGTGCCTTCATCTCCTCCCATTCGCTGGGTGAAATGGTGTTGCCCACAAAGGAGTCGTGATCCGTGAGGGCTGCGAAATCGAGCGCGTAGAGATCGCGCCGCACCCGGTAGTATTCGTCGATCTCCCCCATTCCGTCGCTATAGGCCGTGTGGCCGTGCAGGTCCCCAAAATAGAAATTCCATTTTCCCCACGGGTCGAAATCGATGCGTTCACGCACGCGAGCGACCTGGACCGGCACCGGCGTGCGTATCCATCGCTCCATTTTCACGGGCGCGGCCGAGGGCACGGAAATCTTTTGCGCCACCGCATCGTCGAGATCTCGCCGTGCCGTGATGACCGCCCCGGGGCCCAAGGCCGCAATGCTCACTCGTGCCCCACGGCCTCCCCAGCCATCGCGTTCAAGGCGTAAGACCGGCGACCAGGTGCGTCCGTCGAATACGCTCACAAAAAAGTTTTGCGAGGCGCGCGCCGTCAGCCAAACCCGGCCGTCAGCTGTGCATGCGAGCTGAGGGAACTCGAGTCCTTGCACCGTGCTCATCGTCTCGCGCGCCATGCCCTCTGGCTGGGGGGGCCACGAAACTTTGCCTTTGGCGTCGAGGGCGGCCACGGCCACGCGGCGCACGACGTCCGCCGTCCCATCTGGCCAACAGTTGGTCGTCCAGGCCACCCAGGTCCGGCCAGCAGAGTCGCTCGCCGCAGCTGGAGCAAGGTGTAGGCCGCCGCCGACCGAGACCTTCTGCGTGCGGCCCCGTTTTCCGTCGGGACCCAGCGTCGTTGCCACAATGGCCATCGTGCCTTCGCTCTCCACTTGATCCCAGACCAGCCAGGCCGTTTGCTCATCGCGCCACGCCAGGGCCGGCCTGCGCGTATCGTGCCCTCGCTCGCCAGCAATCACGACGGGCGAGCCGCGCATCTCCCCGCCACGCAGGGCGACAGCCCGAATGCGAAGAAAGCCCTCGTTGCTGCGCTCCTCCCATGCCAGAAATCCCTCTTTCGCCCGATTGAGAAGGAGTGCGGTCCCGCCCGCCCAGCCGGCAGCGGGGATCCTCGCGACAATTTGGAGGGAGCCCCCACTCTGCACTCGCGCCAGCACAATCGCCGCGTGACCCGACCCGTGCGATGCGGAATCCACCTCGGAAGGGGAGCCTGCCCACGCTACCCATACCTCGTCGCCCGCAAGAGCTATGGAAGGGCGATGACACCGAGCGGCTGAAAAACGCTGATCAAGGTCTTCGCGTGAGTCGCCTTGCGTGAGAGGGCGAACAATGAGCGACTCTTTGCCATCTTCCGCCGTCACCCATGCCGCCCAAACACGTCCTTCGCCGGCGGCGATGGCCGGATACTCATTGCGTTTGCCTGTGCCCAAGATGATCGGTGACTCGACCTTGAAGCGATCGGTGGCGCTGGGGGCCACGCCTGGCAGAACATCCCACGGCGGAGGCGCTGCGCCCAGAAGGCGCAAGAGCGGATCGGGAACCAAAACTCCAAGCAGAGTGATCCCGCCAAGTCGGAGAACTTCGCGACGGCTGAGCTTATCCATGGGTTTTCTCCCTTTGATTGACCGGTGACAGCTAAAACCACCACTCTCTTTGCGGCTCAGTTGAGCTCACCTGAGCCCTAAACCAAAAGCAAAAGAAAAAGCCGGGAGATCTCAAAGACTCTCCGCTGCCCCACGTAGCGCGGAATGCAACGCTTTGTCAGAAATAGCCGACCGGGGAATCCTTTCTTGCGCGGGAGCATTCCACGGCGAAGATGCTGGGGGGGGCTTTCCATGCAGCTGCAGCAGACTGGCATGGCTCAAGGTGGTCTTCATGAATCTTAGGAGAGACACAAGGCGTGTTGGGTGAGGCTGCTCGAAGCGATCCGCTAGGTGCTTGAAAGTCTTTTAGTCCACCAAGCGCCTTTTCAGACCATGGAGTTATTGAAAGCTTGTCGATAACGTTCATGCTGACCATACTCTCTCCAGGTAGTTGACGCGGACACTGCCATGGAGCACGCTGGGATCGCTATCATCGGATTGCTTGTTGCCTGTCCCCTCGCTTGGCTGGGGGTGTGGTGGCGCAGGCCCTGGCTGCCCGGGCTCGCCGCGGTGTTGAGCTTGCCGGTCACCCTTGAGCTGCACCGGCATTCCGACCTTTCCTACGTGATCGGGCTGGTTCCCGTTTCTCTCCTCCTTGCTGCTTGGAGCCTGCACCAGCGGCGCATGGCTCTGGCATGGCTCCTCACGCTGCCGCCACTCCTCTTAGTTATTTTATTAGCGGTTGCTCTTGTGGCCTGGATCCGGCTTGGAAGATGAGCGTGATCAAGATTCGGCCTCGGGTTGCAAAGCGACCGCGCGGCAAGGGACGTGTGTTAGGCGGGCCCTCGTTCACTCAATCGAGCTCTACGGTCTCCGCGCTTTGCGCCCCTGCTGCGCAAAACCGGATTTCGGAGCAGCCACTCGTGAAAGAGTGGATGGCGATTTTGAGAGCTGCCCGCAAGCGGCCTTGTTGTTGGCGCAAGGGTAGCGGCGTGGCGAAACGTTGCGTGCTTTCCTGCCTTCCCCACCGTCTCCACGCATCGGATACATCTCTTTTCTCGGCTACGCGCTGAACCAGGCCCGCCGGGTTTCATGGGTGCCATCGTTTCCTATTGCATCGGAGCCGTGAATTCGCCCAATGAGTCCAACGCCTAGCAAGCTTGACAGGTGTGTCATGCTTTCCGGAGGCGGCTAACAAATTCTCGTGGTAAGGAGTGGATCATTGATGCGGGCTTTTGTGTTTCCCGGCCAGGGCTCCCAGTTTGTGGGGATGGGCAAGGACCTTGTCGAGCTTTCTCACGCTGCGCGTCACCGCATGGAATGGGCGAATGCTCTCTATGAAGGAAAGCTCCTGCCCACGATGTTTGAGGGGCCAGAGGATCAGCTGCGGCAAACGTATTTCACGCAACCGGCAATTTTTCTTTGTTCGGTCATTTTGGCTGATGCCTTGGCCGAGCGCAACGTGCCCGTCGCGATGATGGCTGGCCACAGCCTGGGGGAGTACAGCGCTCTCTATGCCGCGGGCGCATGTGACTTTGAGCCCCTTTTCGAGCTTCTCAAGTTGCGCGCCTCACTTATGCAGAAAGCCGGTGAACACAAGCCCGGCGCCATGGCGGCAGTGCTTGGTCTTGACCGCGATGTTGTCAGCGAACTCTGCGCCAAGAGTGGGAAGGTCGTGGTCTTGGCCAACGACAATGCCCCTGGGCAATTTGTGATCTCGGGCGATCCGGAAGGTGTCGCTGAGGTGGGAGAGCAGTGCAAAGCGGCGGGGGCGCGGCGCGTTCTTCCGCTCAATGTCTCCGGTGCCTTTCACTCGCCTCTCATGCAGTTTGCCGTGGCCGAATTGACGGCCGCCATCGAGAAAGCACCGTGGCGCGATCCGCGCGTGCCAGTCGTCATGAATGTCTCCGCGACACCCCGACGCACAGCCGCAGAGATCAAGGCCGATCTCGTGCCGCAGATTGTCTCGCCCGTGCGCTGGACGGAGACCATTCAGCGGATGGTCAGCGAAGGGATCACCGAGTTTATTGAAATCGGTCCCGGCAAAGTTCTCAGCGGTCTCATCAAGCGCATTGCGCCCGAGGCCACAACGGTGAACATCGGCACACTAGCTGAAGTGCAAGAATTTTTGGCAAAACTCTAATTGCCGCCGAACAAGCCACGCGAGCGGGCGTTATTCGCGTTGGAAGGCTAACCTTCCCGAGCTGACCTTGGGCCGGCGACGCGATGTGCATGGACCTGGCGGACCCGAGGAGTTCCTGTTCGAGCTGAAGAGCGAGGTTGGCGACGTTGCGACAAGTGGTCTATCTGAACGGGCGTTTTGTCCCCATGGCGGAAGCCGTCGTTCCCATCGAGGACCGCGGCTACCAGTTTGCTGATGGTGTCTATGACGTTCTGAAATTTCATGGGCGTTGCGCGGTGCGGCTGACGGCCCATCTCGAACGTCTTACGGAAAGTTGCGCGGGTTTGCGCATCGAAGGCGTGCCGCCGGCCCAGGAGTGGCGCTCCATCATGGCCGAGTTGGCCGAGCGCAGCGAACTGGGCCACACATTTGAGGACACTGTCATTCTCTACATTCAGGTCACGCGTGGAGTGGCTTCGCGCATTCACTATTTCCCCGAGCCGCGCCCCAACCCCACGGTCCTGGCCTATTTCAAAGCGGCTCCCGTTTACCCTGTGGAATGGCGCCGCGATGGGGCCTCAGTGATAACGATGCCCGACGAGCGGTGGGGTCGCTGCCACATCAAGAGCATTGCTCTTTTGCCTGTCGTGCTAGCCAAGCAAGCGGCGCGCGAGGCTGGTGCCCTCGAGGCGCTTCTCGTGCGCGACGGCATCGTGACCGAGGGCGGCGCGTCGAATGCCTTCTGTGTGCGTCAGGGAGTTATTTTCACGCACCCGGAGGGCCCCCGCATCCTCTCAGGCGTCACGCGCGGCATCGTTCTCGATGCAGCGCGACGCCTTGGCATTGAGGTGCGTGAGGAGCCCGTTCCCATCGAAGAGTTTCGTGCAGCGGACGAGGCCTTCCTTTCGAGCACAACTATGAATGTCATGCCTGTGACGCGCATCGACAGCGCCCCCGTCGGAAGCGGGGCTGTCGGGGAAATCACGCGCTCCATTGCGGCAGCGGTCGAAGAAATCATTCGGGAAGAGCATCAAGCTCAGGCATCGCTCTGTTGAGGAGCCGCCCTCGAATTCGATCGCTTGCGCGGCGTGATGCAGCCATGCCCTCCCGCTGTGCGTAGGGGCTAGGGGTGTTCGTGCGTCTTTTGGTCAAGCCAGGGGGCGAACCTCGCCATGGAGTCCGCGCTTCTTAGGGGCGCAGCAAGTGGTTCTCCCTCTTCTCGTCGAGAGCGCAACACGCTTCCCACGTGCCGAACAGCGCTTCTCTGCTCATCATGCTTCATCGGTCGCTGCTGGCGGTGCTTCGTCGCCAGCTGTTGGAGCTAGTCAGCGTGATGACGAGGAGCGTCTCTCAATCAAGCGGACGGCGCGCAAAGATGAAAGCCTCCGCCCACGTCTTGGAATAGAGAGGATCCGAGGGTGCGAAGCTGTTGACGCGCACGCAGGGCGGGCATGAGTGGATGAAACGCTCGCCCCCCATAGAAAGTCCAGTGTGGGTGACGCGCCCCGATCTATCGATGAAGAAGAGAATATCGCCCGGCTGGAGAGTGTTGCGATGCCAGCGTGTGGCGACAAGGCGCCCCACCAGCACCATTTGACGCGCATCGCGCGGCAGCCGCAACCCCGCCGCCTCGTAAGCCGTGCCCACGAGCCCAGAGCAATCGAGCCCATTCGCGGAGCGTCCACCAAAGACGTAGGGCGTGCCGTAAAGCGTAAGGGCCGACTCAAGAGCCAGCTGCCCGCGCAGAGGGTGCGAGAGCAAGGTGAGGAACTCTTTCGGCACAGTGAGGGTTGCGAATCGCACACGCTGGCCATCCCGTTGCGGCACTCGCAGCGCGACGCGACTCTCTTCGCGCTTTGCGGCTTCCTCGCCTGTCGATGCCAGGGCGAGCCTTGACCCCGGCGAGAGTGCCCATTGGTCGTTGGCCCAAGGGGCCGTCAGAGTGGCATGCGGGGCTGCGAGAAGCTCACTGAATTGCTCGCTTGTCAGGGGCGCGAGGGCATCGGCGCGCACCCATCCCACGTAGCCATCGCTGGCGTGGGCGAGGAAAAATGTTCCGTCGTCCGTGCGATCGAGCAGCCAAATCGGCTCGCCGGGCAGAAGCTGCGTTTGCACGGCTTTGCCCTCTTCAGGAGCGCCCCACGTAAGAGTTGCCGTTTGGAGAGTGATGGCAAACAAGACGTTCCCAAGTCGCTCCACATCAGGCAGCAATTGGCGCTGGACGTTGAGGGGAGTACAACCCACTGTGCGCAGCAAACCTGCTGCCGTGTCAACCAGCTCCTGGGCGTTGGCTCGCACTTGGAGATTCCAGCCCGCCTCCGTTTTTGTTACTCGTGTTTCGAGCCAAAAGAATGTGTCATCGGTCAATTGGCGCTTGTAGGCTGCCAGCAGGGCTTCGGCTTCCGCGACTGTGTTCGGAGGCTGGGTGAAGGGCCAGAGGCGACGTGCCAGCTTGGTGGCTTCGGTGGTCACCCCTTCGGGCACGCTGGGCTCAGGATCACGTGGCTCAATAGCAGGCGCGGCGGAGTCCCGCTCGCGGCGTGCGCGCAATAGCTCGCCTGATGCGCTCGTCCATGTGGCCTCCAACGCCTCGAAAAGAACTTGTGCCAGGCGGTGTGTGTATTCCGGGGCA
>FWWL01004827.1_pt1 | contig 22077 bp, 14 predicted proteins | sample 2228331 | NCBI WGS metagenome assembly FWWL01 (sample SAMEA103939775, study PRJEB20133) | metagenome | reverse complement strand
GAAAAGCTGATTTTTAAAATGCTTAATTTTCAAGCACTTAAAGAACCTAATTGTCAAACATGAGGTGCTTCCCGAGAAAACTTTTTATTTTACTCTTACAATTTTAACCTTATTTATTCTTGATTCTGATGCATCAAGAATTTCAAACATATATTTTCCTATTTTAATCTTTTCCCCCTTATGGGGTATCCTTTTTATCTTATTAATTATATAACCCGCGAGGGTTATAGCTTCATCTTCCTCATATTTTTCAATCTCTATTAAATTTGATAGTTCATCCATAGAGATTCTTGCAGAAACGAGGTATCCATCCTTTAATTTTTGGGGTTTAAAGTTTTTTTCAATGTCAAGTTCATCAACAATTTCTCCTACTATTTCCTCAACAAGGTCTTCAAGGGTTACAAGACCTGTTACACTTCCAAATTCATCAACTACCAGGGCAAAATGAATTTTTTTATTTCTCATCTCTTTCATTGCTTCAAGAGCATTTTTGTTTTCAGGAAAAAATAAGGGCTCTTTCATTACCTCGGTTACCCTCTTTTTTTCATATTCCGAAGGGTCTATTAAGAGTAATTCTTTGAAAAATAGTGTACCTATTACCTCATCCTTTCTTTCCTTTATAACAGGTATTCTTGAAAAGGGATATTTTTTGAATATATTTAGTGCTTCTTTAAGAGTATAATTGTGATTTACACATATCATATCTATTCTGGGAACCATGACTTCCTGCAATCTTTTCCCAGCAAGATTTTTAATTCCTTCTATAAAATCTTCTAATTTTTCCTTTTCTAAGGACTTTTCCTTTTTATTTCTTTTGAATATACTCTTTAAAAATTTGATAAACATCTTTGTTTTCAGGTAAAACGATACCTGCTGACATAAGGGTTTTCAACCCTTCCTCAACTGATAAATCAAGATAAAAAACTCTATCCTCTGGAACTATCACATACCATCCACTTGTTGGATTGGGTGTTGTAGGGATAAAAACATTAAGATAATTTTTCCCATTTATTTCCCATTTTTTTTCAGTTGTTACAAATCCTATTGTATAATGACCTTCAAGAGGAAATTCAACAAATATAACTCTTTTAAAGGCTGTTTTCTCTGAGAAAATAGCATCTGTTAATTTTTTTGCAGCTGTATAAAGTCCCCTTATAAGAGGGGGTTTTGTAAAAATTTTTTCAAAATATCCAAATATTTTTCTTCCAATAAAGGTTGTTACAAGTAAACCAATAGTATATAAAGATATTAAGGAAAAGACAAATCCAAAAAGAGTTGATATAAAAACATTTTTTGTTTTTAATAATCCTACATTTACAAAAAAGTTACCTATATTTGTGCCTGTTATTTTTATTATTAAATAAAGTATATAAATTGTTACAACTACCGGAAAAAGAGAAACAAAACCGAGAATAAAGTATCGTTTAATTTTTGTTTTTTTTCCTTTTAATCACTAATGTAAACTCTTACAAGTTTCTCCTGTTCTGAAAAGGAAATTTTAATATTTTTATGAAAGGTTTTTGCAATTTTTTTACCAATCTTTTCAGCAAGATGCTCGGTGGTGGTCAAAATGGCTATTTTACCCTTAGAATTTTGAATTTCAATAATTCTTTCAAGGGGATTATGGTTGTATTCTTCAGCTGCTATATGCTTGATCCTTGCATGTATCTCTTCATTTTTTTCTTCAATAAAATTGCCCTCTATCTCTACAATCCCGAGTGGATATTTGTCCTTTATTTTTCTACAGGCAGGACATTCCTTTGAATAAATTTCTTTATCTTTTTCTTTCAAAGTTTTTATTAATTCAGGATCCATTTTCCATCTTTTTCCATGATAGATAAGTCCGCAACTCGGACATAAAGTGGGGTCCTTATAAAGGGATCTATCCATATATGGGTCTTTTATTTTATAACTATAAATTCTTGCATCCCTTCCTTCCATTTTTGCCTCCCCTTAAACAAATTATAGGGTAATTAATAAAAATTTTTCAAATATTTTTTCCACAGCATTTTTTGTATTTTCTACCACTTCCACAGGGACAGGGGTCATTTCTACCTACTTTTGGAAGTTCCCTTTTTACTGTTAAAACCGGTTTTACTGCAAATTTTCCCTCTTCTTCAGCTTCTGCACTCTTTCGTGAAATACTTAAACTTTTCACAAGCTCAGGTCTTACTTCTTTTAATTTTCTTGTGTCAATTCTTCTCTCCGCCTCAAGAATTCTTGCATGGAAGAGCCTATGAATTGTCTCATTTCTTATTCTTCTTAAAAGCTCTTCAAACATCCTGTATGCTTCCTGTTTATACTCAATAAGAGGGTCCTTTTGTCCGTATGCCCTTAGATATATTCCTTCTCTTAAATGGTCAAGGGCATAAAGGTGTTCCCTCCATGCATTATCAAGGGTAAAAAGAAGGGCAGCTCTTTCAAGTTCTCTCATCCTTTCCTCCCCAAACATTTCTTCCCTCATTTCATAAAGTTTTTTTATTCTCTTTCTCACTTCTTCTTTTATTATTTCCTTATCTTCAAGTTCTTTTAAGTCAGAAAAATCAGCCAGAAAATGGTAGGAAAGCTCTCCAAGAAATTCCTCAATACCCCCTTCTTCCCTCTCATCATGAGCTAAAAATCTTTTCATTAATTCCTCAAGTAAATCTTCTACATACTCATTAAGAATAAGGTCTTTCATGTTCTCGCCTTCTAAAATTTCATTCCTCAGTCCATAAATTACCTCTCTCTGTTTGTTCATAACATCGTCATATTCTAATAGTCTTTTTCTTATTTCAAAGTTCTGCATTTCAACCCTTTTCTGGGCTGTTTCAAGAGCTTTTGTAACAAGTCTACTTTCTATAGGTCCTTCATCCTTTTTACCAAATCTTTCCATCAATTCCTTTACCTTGTCAGAACCAAAAAGTCTTAAAAGGTCATCCTCTAAGGAAAGAAAAAACCTTGTTGTTCCAGGATCTCCTTGTCTTCCTGCTCTTCCTCTTAATTGTCTATCAATTCTCCTTGCCTCATGTTTTTCGGTCCCCAAGATATGAAGCCCACCAAGTTCTTTTACCCCTTCTCCCAGTCTAATATCTGTTCCTCTTCCTGCCATATTTGTCGCAATTGTAACAGCATATTTTTGTCCTGCCCTTGCAACAATTTCTGCCTCCTTCTGATGATGTTTTGCATTTAATACATGATGGGGAATTCCCTCCTTTTTAAGCATCCTTGAGAGAAGCTCTGAAACCTCAACAGATGTTGTTCCTACAAGAACAGGTCTCCCTGTACCATAATTCTTTTTAATTTCCTCAATAACTGCTTGATATTTTTCCTTTTTGGTTTTAAATATAATATCCGGCAAATCCTCCCTTATTACTGGTTTATTTGTTGGAATAACCACTGTATCCAGTTTATATATTTCCCAGAATTCCTGTGCCTCTGTAATTGCTGTTCCTGTCATCCCTGCAAGTTTTTCATACATTCTGAAGTAGTTTTGCAGGGTTATTGTTGCAAGTGTTTGAGTTTCCACCTGTATCTCAACCCCCTCTTTTGCCTCCACTGCTTCATGTAAACCATCAGACCACCTCCTTCCAGGCATAAGTCTTCCTGTAAATTCATCCACAATTATCACCTTTCCATCCATTACCACATAATCCACATCCTTCTCATAAAGGGAATAGGCTTTAAAAATCTGTTTTATAGCATGTATTTTTTCAGATTTCTCCGAATATTCCCTTATTATTTTTTCTTTCTCATAAAATTTTTCTCTTGGTGTCAATCTTTCATCTTTTTCTATTTTATTAAGTTCAATTGAAAGGTCAGGTAATAAAAAGAGGTCTTTAAAAGTATTTAAAAACTCCCTTCTTCCCTTTTCAGTGAGATCAACATTGTGTGATTTTTCGTCTATTACATAAAACAATTCACTTTCAAATTCATGCATTTTTTTCTCTTTTAAAAGATCAAGCTCAATTTTTTCTGTTATCCTTAATATATCAGGTTCCTGAAGAAGTTTAAAGAGTTTTTTTGATTTTGGTGCTCCCTTTTTAGCAAGCAACAATTTTTTGGCTGCCTCTTCCCTTTTCCCTTCCTTTAAAAACTCTTCTGCTTCCTTGAGAATCTGATTTATAAAAAGGGTTTGTTTTTTTACAACCCTTTCTACATGTGGTTTTACCTCTCTATAAAGATAGTTTGATGTTCTTTCAACAGGACCTGAAATAATAAGTGGTGTTCTTGCCTCATCTATTAAAATTGAGTCAATTTCATCTACTATTCCGTATATATGACCCCTTTGAACCTTATCCTCTTTTCTAAAAACCATATTATCCCTTAGATAATCAAAGCCAAATTCATTGTTTGTACCATAGGTTATATCCTTTTCATATTCAGGTCTTCTTTCATTAGGTTCCATTCCACCCTGAATTACACCCACTTCAAGACCAAGCATCTCATAAACAGGTCCCATCCATTCCCTGTCTCTTCTTGCAAGATAATCGTTTACTGTGACTAAATGATTTATTCCCCTTGGATTTCCATTAACCAGAAATCTTTTATCCCCTTTAAGTCCTTTTGCTCTTCCTATAAGGGAGTTAAGATAAAGGGGCATTGTTGCCACAAGGGTTTTTCCTTCACCTGTTGCCATTTCTGCAATTTTACCCTGATGAAGAACTATTGCTCCTAAAATTTGAACATCAAAAGGCACCATATCCCATTCATAATCTTGTCCTGTAATTTTCCATTTTTTCCCTAAAAGCCTTCTGCAGGCTTCCTTTACAAGAGCATAAGCTTCAGGAAGAATATCCATATCAGGTTCACCATCCTTTAATCTATATGTGAATTCCTCTGTCTTTTTTATCAGTTCTTCATCTTTAAGATGATGATATTTCTTATATATTTCGTTTACTTTATGGACAATGGGCCAGAGTTTCCTTATTACCCTTTCATTTCTTGGAACAAATATTTTTTTTATTAATTTTTTAATCATTTTCTTCACCTCCTAAAAAAACAAATTTTTTCAATCTTTTATGATAAGGGGTCCATCTTTCCCCTTCCTGCGCCATCTCTATTGCCTCCTCAAACTTAAAAATTTCTGCATCAACAAGGTCAGCTATGTATAAAATATAAGCTTCTTTTGTTTGAGGTTCTGTTAAAGCCCCTTGAAGTTTTGTTCCGTGATGAGAGGCTATAAGATGAAGAAGTTTCAATTTTAAGTCCTTAGGAAAATAAGATTTAAAAAGCTCATTCCTTTTTTGATTAAATTTTTCAATTTCTTCCTCAATTTTTTTCATTCCTAAATATATATGGTCTAAAAGTCTTCCTTCATCTGTTATATCTGGTTTTGTTTCAAATTTATATGAATAAACTTTACCGATATCATGTAAAAGGGCTCCTGCAATTAAAAGGTCTTTATCAATAGAATCATAACAGGAGGAAAAGGCTTTTACAATTTTTATAACATTTAAGGTATGCTCTGCAAGACCGCCAATATAAGCATGATGATACTTTTTAGCTGCAGGCGCATCAAGAAAGGACTCAAGAAATTCACCCTTAAAAAGGTTTAAAAGAAGTTCCTTTAAAAAACTGTTTTCTAAATTTTCAATTTCTTTTAAAATTTCCTTTTTAAGAATTTCCCTTGAGACAGGTGAATGTAATAAAACCTCTTTTTTTAGTTCTTCTGGAGGGTCTTTAATTTTTTCTGCATCTTTTATAATTATTCTTTTTTCCCCCTGAAAAAAACCCACTTCCCCTTTTATCTTATATATTCCTTCGTCAATCTGGATATTTGTATCAAAGAGATATGCCTTTAATTCTCCTGTTTTGTCAGAGATTATAAGTTCTGTATATTCTCCCCTTTTTCCTGTTGAACTTTTAAGGGAATGAAGTAAAAATATGCCCTCAAATTCACCTTCTTTCAGGTCTTTTATATATGTTTTTTTCATAGCTTAATATAGAATAAAGAAAAAATTTTAAAAATTCAACTTGACAATTTCTTTTTTTTACTTTATAATAAAAATGTTTAAAAATGGTTCAAATCCTTTTCTTAATAAGGAGGAAAGTGTGAAAAGAAGCTTTCTAATGTTAAGCCTTATAGGCTTTTTTCTTGCCTGTAAGGAAAAGCAGGGTGAATATTTTTTAAGAGCATCATTTCCGCGGACTATTTATACAATTGATGTAATAAAGGATACTCTTATTGATTCGGTGGTGGTTTATTACTTTACTTATGATACCACATCAGCCACCTTTAATATAGAAACCCGTGCTTCTGAGGAAAATTATGTTCCAGTGGTTATAATTGATAGCTATAGAATTGATTTTTATGACCTTTCGCAAAATCCTCCTCAAAAAATTTCTTTTAATGTAGCACCTCCTTATAAGGATAGTGTTTCAATAGATAGATATGATTATTTGATTTATAAAACAAGGATAGAAATTCGCAAAAATGAGGGATTGGAGGCAACCCTTCCTATTTTACCTTCTTACATAAAACATTATTATAATCCCTTTTATAATTTATGGAGAAATGGGGTTCCAAAGATATTGTTTTTAAAGGCGGTGTATACTTTTTATTCTCATGAGTTTTTTTCTCAAAAGGTTCTTGCGCCCCTTAATGCAGAAATAACACTTGAAGTTGCAGATTATGATTAAATAAAAGGAGGTTTTTTATGTATAAATTTATTTTAAGTTTAATTTTTCTTAGTTTACCCTTATTTTCCCAGATAGGGGATATAAGGGTTTCTGGTGAAAAAAATAATACGGTTATAACTATTTTTGTCCCTGAGGATGTTTCATATACAGTTTTTAAACCTTCTTCTTCCGTTATTGTTCTTGATATTCATACTAATAAAGTACTCCTTGCACCTGGTTCTTATGAGGTAAAAAGGGGAGGAATAGAAAGGATAACTCTTGAAATTTTTGAAAGGGTTTCCCTTTCCAGAATTTTTGTATATCTGACAGAAGGTTTTGATTATTATGATGTAAGAACAAAGGATGGTATTTTGTTTTATATTGTTAATACCGGTGGTATAGAGGAGATTTACTCTTTGAAGGAAGGAAAACCTGAATTTACAACTACTCTTGAAGAGCCTGTTACAAGGGTTTCCACTCCTGAAAGGATGGAGGAGCAAAGGATTTCCTTAAGTCTTGAAAATGCAGATATTGTAACTGTTATAAATGGAATTGCTGAATATGTTGGTTTGAACGTTATATATACTACTGATGTTAAAGGAAAAGTAACTGTGATGGTGAAAGATGTGCCCTGGAGGACAGCTCTTGACCTTGTTTTAAAAACTGTGGGTCTTTCCTATATTGAAGAAGATGGAGTTTTAAGAATTGCTCCACCTGATAAATTGAAAAAGGAGGAAATAGAAAGAAGAAAAGCAGAGGAAGAAGCAAGGTTACTGAAACCTCTTGTAACAAGGATTTATAAATTGGAATTTACAACTCCTCAGGAGGTTTCGGTGCCAATACAGAAACTTCTTACAGAAAGAGGAAAAATAGAAAAAGATGACCATACAAATTCAATAATTGTTACGGATATAGAGGATGTTCAAAAAAAGGTGGAGGAGATTGTGAAATCTCTGGATGTGAGAACTCCTCAGGTGGCAATAGAAGCTCAGTTTGTGGAAATTAACACAAGAGCGCTGAAGGAGCTTGGTGTAAAATGGGGTGGAAGATATACAGGAGTTTTAAGACCCCCTTCTCAGGAGGTTTATGTAGGAGAGGAGCCGAGCCAAACTCCTGAGAGACCTGGAGCAGAAGGTGCCGGTTATGCGCAGGCAGGTGCCCCAGCTGTACCGGCTGCCCCTGGACTTAGATTTACAGTTGGTTACCTAAGCCCTCAGATTGACCTCTATTCAATCCTTGCAACTCTTGAATCAGAAGAATATGCAAGAATTGTCTCTTCTCCAAAAATTACTGTTGCTGATAATAAAAGGGCAAAGATTATAGGTGGTGTTAAGATACCTTATATAACGACTGATATAGGTGGTAATCCTATTACAAGGCTTGTTGATGTTGGAATAAAACTTGAGGTTACCCCCCATGTTAATTCTCAGAATCAGGTAACCCTTGATTTGAAAACAGAGGTTTCAGAAGCTGGGGAGCCAACACCCGGAGGTCAGTTAACTATCTTGACAAATGAAGCAGAAACAAAAGTATTGCTTGCAAATGGCGAAACTGCTGTTATAGGTGGACTTGTTAAAGCAAAAAGATCAAGGGCAAGTGCCGGAATACCTTTACTTAACAGAATTCCTATTATAGGTGCCTTGTTCGGCGGAAGAAGTGCCTCTGAGGAAGAAAGAGAGATTGTGATATTTATAACCCCTCACATAATAGCAGAGTAATAATAAAAAGGAATGAGAGGTATTTTTAAAGGGGGAGAGTAGGGGAAAAATCTAAGTGTATAAAAAGGGTTTTTAGCGGTGGGCAATTATTTTATCATGTGAATAATAAATCTTTAAAAAGAGTTTATATATTTAATCATGCTTCCTTGCATAAAAGAAACAGGGAGTTTTTCTGGTATTTAAGAAAATATATACCTGAGATTATATTATTTGTGCCTTATAAATGGAAGGGGTCACTTGGAGAAAAAAGGTCTTTGAAGGAAAAAATAAAGGAAAAAGGAATTGATATAATTCCTATACCATGGGTATATTTTAAAAATATTCAGTTACAAGTATTTTATCCTTCCTTTTTGACCCTTTTAAGGATAAAAAGACCCCAGATTATTATTTTTCTTGAGGAAAGTTTTTCTCTTTCTACTTTTGAGTTCAGTATTCTTATAAAGGATATTCCTTTTGTTTTTTATTCCGCGCAGAATATTTTTAGAAAATATCCCTTTCCCTTTTCTTTTTTTCAGAAATTTGTATTAAAAAGGGCAAAAGGAGCATTCACACTTTCAAAGGAAGCAGAGGAGGTGCTTAGAAAATGGAATTTTAAAAAAAATATTTTCAGATGGTATCTGGGAGTTGAAAAGAAAATTTTTGAAAAAGCAAAACCTTTTCCCCTTCTTTATAAGCTAAAAAGACCTATTTTTTGTTATATAGGTAGATTAATAAAATTAAAGGGAGTTTATGTTTTTCTTTCTGCTTTTGAAAAATTTTATAGCAAATATAAAAAGGGGACAATTCTTTTTGTAGGTGAAGGAGAAGAAAAGGAAAATCTTTTGAGGGAATGCAGGGAAAAAAATTTGAGTTATTATTTTTTAAGATATGTTTCTCATGAAAAAATTAGTTCTATCTATAAATCCATAGATTTCCTTGTTCTTCCTTCTTTGACTGGAAAAACATGGAAGGAGCAATTTGGAAGAGTAATTGTGGAGGGTATGGCTGCCGGTGTTCCTGTTATAGGTTCTGATTCAGGAGCAATACCTGAAATCATAGGTGATGCAGGACTTATATTTAAAGAAGGAGATTCTCAAGACCTTTTTGAAAAAATGGAAAAAATATTTCTGGATGAAAATTTAAGAAGGGAATTGATTGAAAAGGGATATAAAAGAGTGGAGGAAAATTTTACATATGAGGTTATAGCAAAAAAGCTTTATGAATTTCTTTTATATATAATTAAAGATGAAAATTTGGTTCAGGATAAGTGAATATACCTTAGATAACGGTTTAAAAATTTTTCTTATTCCCATGAAAAGGGAAATTGTGAGTTTCTATATTGTTTATAGAGTAGGGTCAAGAAATGAAAATGAGGGGAAAAGGGGTATTTCTCATTTTCTTGAGCATATGATGTTTAAGGGAACGGATAAATTAAAGCCTGAAGAGTTTTCAAGAATTATTCAGAAAATGGGAGGTATTAATAATGCTCTTACAACAGAGGATTTCACCCTTTATTATGAAACAGTTCCCTCGGATGCAATTTATAAGGTCATTGAAATGGAAGCAGATAGAATGGAAAATATAAAATTTGAGGAGTTTGATTCAGAAAAAAAAGTTATTATTGAGGAAAGAAAGGAAATGGTGGAAAATTCAGCTTTTGGGAGATTTTGGGAAAATCTTTCCCTTATTTCCTATTCTCTTCATCCTTATAGGTATCCAATTATAGGGTTCGAGGAGGACCTTTTGAATATAAGTAAAAAAGACCTTTTAAAATGGTATAAGACTTATTATTCTCCTTCTAATGCTTTTATTGTTATTTCAGGTGGTTTTGATGAAGATAGGGTATTAAGGCACCTTGAAAAGAATTTGGGAAAAATTAATAAAAAGGGGAATAAAGAAAAAGAAAGGTTATTTGAACCTGAGCAAAAAGGTGAAAGAAGGATGGTTTTAAAGGAGGGAGGGATGCTTAAGATACTTGGAATCAGTTTTCAGATAGTTCCTTTTAATCATCCTGATTTTCTTCCTTTAAGTGTTTTTTCCTCAATAATAGGAGGGACAGAAAGTTCAAAGTTAGAAAAAACTCTTATTCTTGAAAAAAATCTTTCAAATGAATTGAATGTCTTTTGTGAAGAAAGGCTTGACAAGGGTCTTTTTATATTTTATTCAGTTCTCAACAAAGATACAAATTTTGAGGATGTTATTGAAATTTTTTGGAAAGAAATTGAAGGAATAAAAAGGGAGGGTATAAGGGAGGAGGAATTACAAAAGGTTAAAAATATGTTTTCTTCGGAATTTCTTTATAGGTTGCAAAGTACGAAGGGAAGGGCTAACATGGTTTTTCATTTTGAATTTCATGGAATTTTAAAAAAACTTTTTACATATCTTGATGAAATTGAAAAATTAAAGGTTTCCAATATCTTGGATGTTGTTGAAAAATATATTAGAAAAGAAAGGGCGAATTATTTGATATTATGTTAAAAGGTATAAAAAAGGCTATTTTAAAAAATGGTATAAAGGTTTATTATCTTGAAAATAAAGAGCTTCCAATAATTTCCTTTGCCATAGGCATTGAGACAGGAAGTTATTTTGACCCTAAGGGTAAGGAGGGGCTTTTTTATTTAACTTCTTCTCTTATTGATAAGGGGAGTGATAATTTAAGTGGTTTTGAGATAAGGGAGTTTTTTGATAGTTTTGGAGCAAGATTAGATATTATACCATCAAAAAATTTTCTTTTTATAGAAGTTTTATGTGAGGAAAGGTTTTTTGAAAAAGTTTTTGATTTTTTATTTGATATTTTAAATTCTCCCTCTTTTAAGGAGGAGGAGATTATGAAGGAGAAAAAAAGGATTATCTCTGAGATTTTGCAGGAGGAAGAAGAACCTGAGAGTTTAGTTTCAAAGAAGTTTTATGAAGTTCTTTATGCAAATTCTCCCCTTTCCCATCCTCTCGAGGGTTATGTGGAAAGTGTAAAAAAAATTGAAAGAGAGGATGTGGTGAGTTTTTATTTAGAAAAAATTCTTAAAAGAAGGATTTATATAGCAGGGACAGGTTCAGTTACTTTTGAGAAATTTTTCAAAAAGGTTGAAAAATTTTCTGAGTTAAAAGATTTAAAGGATGATTTTCCAGATTTTAAATTGAAGGATAAGCCAGATAAGGTAATACTTGTTATAAGGAGAAAAGTTAATCAGGTTTTTTTGAGGTTGGGGCATTTTTCTTTAAAAAGGAGTGATAGAGATTATTCTAAGCTTATAATTTCCAATTATATTTTGGGAGGGGGTAGTTTTGCTTCCAGGTTTTTTAAGAAAATAAGAAATGAAAAGGGTTATGTATATTCTATATCTTCAAAATTTTTTCCTCTTGATCCTTTTAAGGGTCCTTTAATTTATTCTTTTCAGACAAGTAAGGAAAATTTCAGGTTTGCGCTTTTGCTTTTAATTGAGGAAATAAAGAAATTTAAGTTAAGAGGTCCTTCAGAAAGAGAGGTTAAGGAGGCAAAGGGATTTTTTAAAGGCTTATTGCCCAGGGAAACAGAGACTTATTCTCAGATTACAAATATGCTTCTTTTTGCTTTAAAGTATAATCTTTTTCCTTTTTTTATGTGGTTAACTTTAAATGAGATAATTAAACTTCAAAAAGAGGAGCTTTTTGATTTTGTGTATAGCTTTTACGATTATGAAAATCTATGTGGAGTTATTATTGTGCCTTGCGATTATGATGTTTCTTTTATAAAGGAAATTTTCCCCGAACATAATTTAGCTTATGTTTGACAGTTTTGATAGTAAAAACATTAATAAAATCAATATTTTGTAGCGGTGCGATTTATCACATATTTAAAATGCTTAATTTTCAAGCACTTAAAGAACCTGATTGTCAAACATTGGGGTGGCACGGGAAACACCAAAAGCCTTTCTTTTTAAATCATTTTCTATTCCCTTTTTACTTTTATACGAACAATACCCGTGTTGCCAGAATCATCCTGGCCAAGGATAGTAATATCTCCTTCTTCTGGCTCTATCTCACAAATTTCTCCTGATTTTGTCGCTCCTATATATTTTCCGTTTATGAACCAATAAATTGAATCATTCTTTGAATCAGTAAATGCCTGCAAGGGTATTGTGGAAGCATTTTTTATTCCTTTCGGTATTAAATAAACTGCATTATCAATGGGACTCGTGATTTTTAAAGTAGATTTCTTCTCCGCAATTTTGAAATCAGGAGGAAAATCAGGCGGTTTTCCCTTACCTTTCATTATTTTCTGAACAGGTGCAGGAAAAACAAGAAATATTTTTTCTTCAACTTCTCCTTTTTTATATTTTTTATAAGGGTTTACCCTGAAACCTGTTTTTTTCTCTATAAGGAATTTTTTATGAAAGGGGCATTCAGTATAAGTATGGGCATTTTTAAGCACAGGAGCAAGCTTTATCTCTTTACAGGCTATTCCTGGCCGATAGCCTGAATATCTACATACAGGGATAGAATCAAGCCTTAAAAGTGCCTTATATTCCCATTCAAATCTTGAATTCCAAGGCTTTTCTAAAGCCCTTATTATGTCAAACATAATCGGTGCCGCACATATTACACCAACTATGCTGTCAGAACCCTCGCCAGAAAAATTGCCTACCCATACTCCAACTGTATAATCTTTTTGAAATCCTATTGCCCACGCATCCCTTCTTCCAAATGATGTTCCTGTTTTCCAGCATATCCTTCCCTTTGGCATAACAAAATTTTTTAAATTGGGAGCGTCAGGTCTTTCCCTTTTTGAAAGTGCCTTAAGGGTAAGTAAAACAGCCTCAGGACTAAAAATTTTTCTCTCATTTAAGAGCTCCCCTTCAACTAAAATATAATTACCATGTATACCACCTTTTGCAAGTGTTACATAAAGGTTTGTTAAATCAAGAAGTCTTACATCCATACCACCTGTTATTATAGGAAGACCATACTGGTCATAACTTAAAGGTCCTGAAAGCCCTCCCTCCATAAGTTTTTTAACAAATCTGGCATAGCCATATCTTTTTAGGAGCATTATAAATGGAACATTTAGGGATAGGGAAAGAGCATCTTCTGCTCTTACAAGACCCCTCCAGGTATTAATAAAATTCACAGGTTCAAAATCCCCGAATTTATAGGGTGCATCCTCTATAAGGGTTTCGGGATTTATTAAACCATCTTCTATTGCAAGTATATAAAGGAATGGTTTCAAAGTTGAACCAGGGGAACGAAAGGCATAAAAACCCCTTATCATACCTGAATGTTCTTCATCAAAATAATCAATTGAACCAAGAGCTCCCCTCACTTTCCTTGTTTTGTTCTCTATTACAATCACGCTTATATTTGTTGCACCTAAATCGTATATTCTCTTTTTGTAAGATTTAGCAATGTTTTCAATCTTTGTCTGAATGGTTCTATCAATTGTGCTTTTAATATCATTAAAGGGATATTTCATAACAAGGAAATCACTTATATGAGGTGCATTAAAGGGAAAAGGTTCTGGTTTCATTGGTATATGAGCCTTAATTCCTGCGGTATAATCTTCTCTTGTAATGAGCCCTTTTTTCAGCATAATCTTTAAGACCCTGTTTCTTCCAGAAAGTTTAGAAGGTAATCCCGGTTTTCGCTCAGATGGTGACTGGGGAAGGGATACTAAGAAGGCAATCTCTTCAGGTGTCATATTTTGAGGCAATCTTCTGTAATAAGCAAGCATTGCAGCTCCTATTCCTTCAATGTTTCCACCATAGGGAGCAAGATTCAGATAAAGTTCAAGAATTTTCCTTTTGCCGAGCCTGAATTCAAATTGAACTGCCCTGAATATTTCTATTAATTTATTGATTATTGTTCTTGGTTTTGGTTCAAGAATTCTTGCCAGCTGCATAGTTATTGTTGAACCACCTGAAACAATTTTTCCAGCCCTTATATTCTGATAAAGTGCCCTTAAAAGAGAAAAAGGATTAAAGCCCGGGTGCCACCAGAAATATTTATCTTCATATAAAATTGTTGTTCTTACAAACAAGGGGTCTATATACTTAAGGGGAAGATAGATACGCCATTTTTCATCAGAAGTAAGGTATACTCTCATGGGGGTTCCATCAGCAAACCTTACCATCTTTGACCATTCAGGATTTATATTTTCAGGAAGAGGAATAAGATAGATAACCAGAATAAGCATAAGAAGTGAAAATAAAGGTACAAAAATATAAATCTTATTTTTTATTAACTTGAAAATAACCCGCATCTGTATGACCGTTTATATCAGGGTTATACATAACAAAACCTCTTACCGGGGCAAAGAAGAAATTACCCGGGGTCACTGCCCTTGCAAGAAAATAGTAATAAAGAGTATCGGCTCCTGTGTTTCCAAAAATGATTATCCTATCATCTTTTATATCAACATATTCAGGAGTCATAATTTTTTTCCTTTTAATCCAGGTAGGTAAATCCTCAATACCGATTCTTGGGTTTTCAATTTCAAGACCCCCTGGTATAGGGAATTCAATTGCTACATTTTCATACCAGTTAGAAGATTTGACTGCAAGTTTCAGAAGAAGTAAATCACCCTGTAGGGCATAATCTGCTATCTTACCATCATAAGTATAGATTTCCCTTTTAAGGAAAAGACCATTAAATTCTCGGATAAATGACCTTGTTCTTTTTGAAAATCCTGTATTTTCAATACAAAGGAAAAAAGGAACCTCAGATTTTAAATTAATGGATACCTTTTTACCACCAATATTTTTAAAATTCCAGGAATAAATGCATTTTGTTATATTAGGTTTATAATTTTTACCATCAACCTTCAATTCTACCTTATATTTTTGTTCACCTATTCTTTCTCCATACATACCTATTCCTGCTAAGCACCAGGCAAGTTCCTGAGTGCTGTAATACCAGCTCCTCCTTGAAAGGTCTTTACTTATTTCAATTAAAAGTTTTTCAATCTCAGGATTTTCAGGGTCAATAATCTGGAGCATATAAAGTTTCATTCCCTTATACTGCAAAGAACTATAAAAGTCATGGGAATATCGCCTTATTTCAGGAGCTTTTTGGTCTAAAATAGTTAAAAGATTTTTTCTTGCCTCTTCATTTCTACCCGCTTCATTTATCGCACCTATTATCCATAAACTTTGTGGAATATCAAATTTTTCTTTTCTTATCAAGGCAACAAGTCTGTCAACCATATCAGGTTTCTTAGATAAAAATCCTCCCCTTGCAAGCACATAATAAATGAAAGCACTTTTATCAGAAAGGGCATCAAGATAGTTAAGTGCTGCTTCTATAACACTTTTAGGAACAAAAAATCCCCCTTTTTCTGCTTCAATTAGAACAAAAGTTGCATAGGCACTCGCCCATGGAGCAGGGTTCCCTCCACCTGGCCAGAAGGCAAAACCGCCAGATGGAGTTTGCATAGAAACTATCCTCCGAATACCAGAATTCACCATATCCAGAAATTTCTCCTTTGAAACTTCTGGTGCAACAACATTCAAAAAGGGTGATAATTTTAAAAGTAAAAAGGTTTGAGTTGAAGTCTGTTCAATACATCCATAGGGATAATTTATTACATATTTTAAGTGGTTCAGTCTTGATAAACCTGTTATAGGGGAAAGAATTAAACTTGCAATATGAGCTCGTGGATAGAATTCATCAAAGTATTCTGTTAAGTCCGTCTCTCCTGGGTTCACACTTACATATTCTGCTTGTGTTACATATGGAACATTTGGATAAAGAGGAATTTCAAATTCTTCATAATATCTCTCCTTACCTGTTCTTGCTTCAATATTTATTTTTATTGAGCCGGGCAAATCAAGGGCTTTGCATTCAACCCACAGAATCTTTTTTTCTTCAGGGGAAAGACTTATGCTGAATTTGTTTTTTTCTGCCTTTGCACCCTCAAGTTTTATGTTTATATCAGATTCTTGAGGTGAGTTTGTGGTGTTTATCAATGTAATCGGGAAGCTGAATTCATCCTCTGTATACATGAATCTGGGTATTGTAGGTGATACTATTACATCACTTTTTACAATTACATATTTCTCTGCACTCCCTATTTCTTTTTCATTAACACCAACTGCCATCACCTTTAATTTTCCATTATATTGAGGTATTTTAACTCTGTAAACAATCTCACCTGATGGAGAACTTTCAAGAATTCCACTCCAGAAAGAAACTATACGAACAAATCTTATCTCAGGAAATTCCTTTTCCTTCTCAGCAAGACCACCACCTGTTTTCTGCAGAAACTTTTTTACAACCCAGCCAAAAGATTCTGCGGTATTTAAAAGTAACCTCATATCCCTTAAAATACCTCCGTATGGGTCAGGCGTCTTAAAGGATGTAATCTGGAGTATTCCTTCATCAACAACCGCGATTGTTCCCTTGAATTTCCTCTCCCCTTTAATGTTTATTACAAGTTCTTCACCTGGTTTTATACTTTCAGGAACATTAATTTTTAAATCAAGTTGGGTTCTTTTTGGTCTTATTCTTATTTTTTGTAAACCAAAGGCTCGTTGAACTAAATAGTTTTCTCCTGACCTTAAAAGCATCGCACTCACATAAACTGTTGAAACACCAAAAGGAGCACGGAAGGACCACTTTGCAACTTCACCTGTTGCTGATTTTATCTCCTGATGATAGATTGAGTCAAGTTCACAGGTCCATAAAATATTACCTTCAAAGGGTATCAGGGCTTCAACATTTACTATCTCACCTTCATCATATTCTTTTTTATCAATGCGAATTGGTATAACTTCAGGAGATTCTACCTTCTCTTCCTCTCTATACCACCATCCCCATCCAGCAATTTTAAGCTGTGTTACTGTTTCATTTTTCTCATCAACAACTTCAATAAGATAATCCTCATAATCTATCTTTGGAATAAAAGAGAAAAAAAATTTTCCTTCTTCTGCAAATATTTCTTCTTTTTCAGAAATAGGAATTTTATGAATCCTTGATTCCCAGTAATAATCTTCATAGTAGTGATAGCTATAGGACCTTCTGAGAAGATAAATTTTATATACAAGTTTTGTCTTCTCTTTATAGGGTAACCCATCGGGCTTCAAAAGAATACCACTTATATTAATGGGTAAATTCCTTATAATCTTTTTTGAGCTTGATTTAATTCCTATATAAAAGGGTCTTTGATGAACTATTTTTTCCAGACTTTTAAAAGTAACTCTTCCGCTTCCTCCTTCTGTTACTGTTGCATTGATAGTTAAAAGCACAGGCTCCTGAAAAGTAATATTTGGGTCAACCTGCATAAAGACCTTTGCTAATCCTTTTTTATCCAGCCTGCCTGTTTCTTTGTGTGAATAATAGGATGGTACCTTTGTATCCCATGATTTGTGCATACCAAAGGCATAATCATAATATCCTGATGGTTTAAAATCAGTTTCAGCTGCACTTATCCAGAGTTCATATTCCTCTTCTGCAGCAGGTGCACCAAAAAGATATTCTGCCTTTATTGTGACAGGGAATTTTTTATAAATATCAAACTTATCAGGAACTTCAAGTTCAACCCTCATTCGCTGGGGCACAAAGGTTTCAACAAATATATCTTCACTGTAAAGAACCCTGTCTCCTGCATGGAGTTCAAGAATATATTTTCCTGTTAGTGAGGCTGGAGTTGTAGGAAACAAAAATTCAGCAATTCCGTATTCATCTGTTTTCCCTGAAAGAGACAGGGTATTTCTTCCTCTCGGGTCTCTTATAACTACACGGATAGGAATTGATACTCCATTAAATGTCTTTGGTTCTCTCACAACCACTGCAAAATGAACCTCCTCTCCTGGTCTATATAGATCTCTTTCAAGGTAAATATATCCAAGATATTGTGTTTTCGGGTCTTCACCCGCTATATCATAGTTTTCTTTAGCTACTCTTAAAGAAGGAATATGCATGTATGTCCATTCCTCTCCTTTCTCAGCATAGATAAGATAAACATCCCTATCCTTTTTCAAAACCGGTATCTTACAGAAACCTGCAGAATTTGTTGTCCCCTCTCCTGTTATAAAATTCTTACTGCTTCTTATCTCAATATTTACATTCCCTTCTGGTTGAAGGGTTTTTGAATTAAAAGCCCATACATATACATTCTCATCATACCATTTCACAACAAGAGAAAGATCCGAAATAACAATTGCAATCCTGTCGCTTAGGTATCTTTTCTTTTTTGTTATTCCTCTTGCTTCAACAAGATAAACTCCTTTTGCAATCTCCTTTAAAATATCTTTAAGGTCAATCCATACAAGATTTGCTCTTTCATCCTCAATAGTTATTTTGTGACCAATTACAACTTTCTCCCCGTATCTTTCTATACTGTATTTTTCTCCGTAGTCTTTTAAATGCCAAAAAAGAACATTTGATGGAGGCATATAGGTAACATCTATTTTTAAAGAATCTATTTTTGATAATTTTAGGGGAATCTTCCATTCGCCTGCTTTGCCAAAATATCTGCCCCTGTAAAGAAATTGAAGAATTTCCCTTTTTTCAGGAATTCTGAGGGTTATTTTATAATCTTCTAAAAGCTCACTTTTTTTACTCCTTATCCCTGCTTTTAATGTGATCTCGTAATCCCTCTCTGGAATAAAATCCCCAAAGACATAAATATATCTACCCGAGGATGTCACTCTAAAAGAAAGAGGCGGTTTTATTCTTACAAAAGAGGAAAGATTTTTATCAACTATTTCAAGCTTTTTTTCATCCGGTGCTGACATAGTAAAACTAATCATAAAACCCTCTTCTAATTCTTCAACTCTATATTGGTCAACATGAAGTGGATTCTGAGTAAATCCAATTGGAATATCAAATTCATAGTCTTGTTTTAGATAAGCTTTTTTCTTAGCTTTAAGTCCTCTTTCAACAACAATGTGGTATTTTTCAGGTGCCCTAAAAACAGGGACAGTAATTATTATTTCATTTAGGTAAGGCTTCTTAGGATAGATGTCAAGGATTTTTATTATTCTTTTATCTGAACCGTAAATTTTTATAAAATTTTTTATTTCCTTCATTTCAGGCACAAAATTAAATTCTAATTCTATTTCAGCCTTATTTTTTCCAAGAGACAAAAGAGAAGCACCCAGAACCTTGAAAGGGGGGACTTTAAAACTTACCTTGATAGGTGGTATTGAATCAGCTTCTACGGTCAGAGGAATTTTAAAAACAGTAATCTCATATTTTTCATCAGGCATAGGCTCTTCTACAAAGTGAATTACAAATTTTCTTTCTGATACCCATTCCCCATAAGCATTTATATCGGGTTCAAAATCAATAAAGGATTTAATCTCATCTCCTTTTATAAAAATCCCTTCTGCACCAGGGAAGGATTCAGAAAAATTAATTGTGATTTCCAAAGGAATATAATCAAGTTCTCCCTGAGGACTTATTTCCACTTTTAAAGGCGGTTTTTCTATTTTTTTCTTCTTAGTAGTAAGAGCAAAAAAGACTGAAAAAAATACGATTATTAATACTCCCAAGAGGGGGAATATAACATAAAAAATTTTTCTCCCCATAATATTTCCTCCCTTTAAAATTAAACATTTAATTATAAAATTTTTTTCACTTATTTACAACTTAAACTTGTAAAAAATCTGGTGAAAAAATTATTGAATTTTAGAGTGCTTGAAAATTAAACATTTTAAAATTCAGAGCCTTTTATTGCCCTTTAATTATGCGATAAATCGCACCGCTACAAGACATTGATTTTATTAGTGTTTTAAAATATTAGTTAGATTTGAGCTATAGTTTAAAAGGAGTATTTTACCATCAAAACTGTCAAAAATTATCTAAATCTTGCTACTTCATAATTTATAAAGAGGTTTCTCATTATACCCGACTTTACCCTCTTACTTTCTTTCTGCACGATTTAAACCTTTCTTGTTACCGATAAAAGCCAAGAAAATAAGCTTCTCCTTTTTCTTTAACCTTTTTACCTTTGAACCTTGTTTCCCATTCTATCTCTACTTTAACAATTGTATTATTCACATCAAATTTATCAGGTTTAACATCCAAAATGTAAGAAGGTAATGTCCCTTTTTCCTCCCATGTTTTGTGTTCTGTAAAAGTTTTAATCTCACATTTCTCATTATTTACATAAACTTTAACCTCTGATTTTTTAAGTCTTTCAGGTATTCTGGATAATGTTCTTAATAAAGAGCAGGGAATAAAATGTATATGGAGTGCAACATCATGTATATAGCTTTGCCAGACCCGCAAATTATATATCTCAACTTTATCAATGCGTGGATTTATTTCTATATCCCTTTTTAAATTTACATTCCATATCCAGCATTCATAACTTTTCTTATGATAACTCTCATCATCAATAAAAATACCGGTTATTTCCTCTTCTGGTAGCCATAACTCATATCTCCCACATTTATCAGCTTGAACAACAGTGCCATCAAATCCATCTTTTATAACATTTGGTAATTCTCTTGCAGGTATTGCCCACACATAAGCAGGAATTGGATTGCCATTAAAATCAGTTATTTTACCATAAATCTTATGAATTTTGACCCTTTCTTCTTGTGAAATTTCTTTATGATTGTTTTTAAGCTTAATTTTTATTTTATCTGGATTTTTTAGTGGACTTACAAGTTCAAATTTTATGCTAAATTTATTATCTTTAACCTCAATTTCTTTTTCAGCAGCATAAATCTCTTTACCTTCCTTCGAAAGAACCCTTATCTCTAATATGCTTTTAATATTTTCAATTCCTGTCCCTATTACATCAATATGAGGAACATTTTTCATTTGCCATTTGTATCCACCACCAATAGTCTCAAATATTGCCCCTTCTAATGGAGGGTTATTATATAAATATGCTTTTATTATTTCACTATCCATTTGTGTGCTTTAAAAATTTTATGTAACGGTATCAGTATAAAAAGTACTAAATGTTGCACAGGATTTTGAGAAGCACCATAAGGCAAAAATCTTTTATGCTGTATTAAGCGTGGCAGCTCCACGATTTATATCACCTCATTGTCCTTTTTAGCGATTATTACCATTCGCCGTGAATCATTTGTAAAGGATTTTGAATCAAAATCAGAATACATATTACATATTGAAAGTCCCGCTCTTTTTAATAAATCTCTTATTTCTGTTGGATTATACAGCCTTACAAAAAATGGTTTATCTTTCCTTTTACCATTTCTAATAACAATTCTTTGGGTATAAAGCCGTCCCGTAATGCTATCAAAAGTATTTCGGTCTATCATTAGATCATTTCCCTTCTCCACAACAATATAAGGCAGAAAATTTTTCAAAAATATATCCCTATTAAGTGTATCAAAGCAGAATAATCCACCAGGTTTAAGAGCCCTCGCTATATTTTCAAGAACCTTAAAGTTTTCCTCATCCTCAAAATACCCAAAAGAAGTAAAAAGGAGAAGTATTCTATCAAATTCCTCTTTGTAAGATATTTTTCGCATATCTTCTTGAATATATTCAACTTTGATTCCTTTTTCCTTTGCATCTCTTTTTGCAATTTCAAGAAAACCTGGATTAATATCAACACCTATAACATTAAATCCTTTCTCTGCTAAACGATTTGTGTGTCTTCCATATCCACAGGCCAAATCAAGAATCTTCATAGTTTTATCAAGTTTTAATTCTTTTATCAAGAATTCTACTTCTTTATTCGTTCGTTCATCTGTAAGCCTATCTTCATAAAAATACAAATAATCATCAGGTTCAAAAACTGCCTCAAAATCAAATACAGGTTTGTTAGAATCTTTATACTTCATCTTGAAGCCTCCTTATCACTTTTCCATAATTCAATTGTTTC
>FWWL01004826.1_pt1 | contig 22078 bp, 10 predicted proteins | sample 2228331 | NCBI WGS metagenome assembly FWWL01 (sample SAMEA103939775, study PRJEB20133) | metagenome | reverse complement strand
TTTCAGCGGATTAATAAACAAAGAATTTACTAAAATTACCGAACATACAGTTTCAGGCATTTTAACACTTGGTGGCACCATATTAGGAACATCAAGAGAAAAACCTTTTAAAAAGAAAAAAGAAGAACAAGATCCCGAAAAAGTCGAATTGATAAAAAAACACTACAAAGAAGAACAATTCGATGCCATTGTTTGTATTGGTGGAAATGGCACTATGAAAACTGCAAGCATGCTTGCTAAAGAAGGTTTAAACATTATAGGAATCCCCAAAACTATTGATAACGATGTATGGGGTACAGATAAAACCTTTGGCTTTGATTCGGCCGTACACGTAGCAACCGAAGCCATCGACCGACTTCATACAACAGCCAATAGTCATAAAAGAATTATGATTATAGAAGTAATGGGTCATAAAGCAGGTTGGATTGCTCTATATTCCGGACTTGCTGGAGGTGGCGATATTATTCTAATTCCAGAAATACCTTACGACGAAAATATTATTTGTAAATATTTAGAAAAAAGAGTGTTAGACCAAAAAAAATACTCCATTGTGGTTGTTGCCGAAGGAATACAAACAAAAAATAACCTTAAAGCAGGTGATTATATATCTTCTATTATTCAAAACAATTTAAAATATGAAACCCGGGTCACAGTTCTTGGCTATATACAACGAGGTGGTTCGCCAGTTGCAAGCGACAGAATCTTAGCAACCCGATATGGTACACATGCAGTTGATTTAATCATTGAAGGTAATTTCGGCAGAATGGTAGCTCTACATGGAAATAACATCACATCTATCCCGCTTTCTGAAGTAGAAGGTAAAACAAGAGTTATCGACCCTTTATTCCCATTAATTAAAAAAGCCCGTAAAATTGGAACTTGTTTCGGTGATAAAATGCCATAGAATTTAATTTTAGCTTAACCATTTATTAACCTAAACTTCTTTTTTTTGGCATTATCTAAAAAATATAAAAACAACATGAAGATCATTCCCAAAGAGATAAGCTGGCTTTATTTTAATGAACGAGTATTACAAGAAGCTCAAAACGAAAACAATCCTTTATATGACAGAATTCGATTTTTAGGAATTTATTCAAACAACCTCGACGAATTTTTCAGAGTACGAGTTGCAACCTTAAAAAGACTCAGTCAACTTGGAAAAAAGGCACATAACCTTCTAGGCTACAATCCAAAAACTACTTTGACAAAAATAAACGAAATAGTCCTTAATCAGCATCATATCTTTAATCTAACTTACAGAAAAATATTAATAGAACTAAAAAAAAGAAAAGTAAACATTGTTAATGAACAACAAATCAACAAAGAACAACATGAATATCTTGAAAATTATTTTATTCAATATGTTCGCCCGCTTATCGTACCTATAATTATCAATAATCTGGAAGAAATACCTTCACTCGAAGACAATAACGTTTACCTTGGAGTTGTTATAAAGCCCAAACAAATTGTAAAAAAAGATGTTTATGCAATATTAAATCTACCTACTGAAATCTTACCAAGATTTATCAACATTCCATCAAAAAGCAATGATACTCACACACTGATTTTCTTAGATGATGTGATACGAATTGGACTTTACAATATTTTTTACCAGTTTGATCCCATAAAAATTGAAGCATACACCTTTAAAATAACTCGTGACGCAGAATTAGACATGACAGATGATATAAGCGAAAATTACCAGGAAAAAATCTTAAAAGGGCTAAAAAAAAGAAAAACAGCAGAACCAGTTAGGTTTATCTATGATAGCGAAATGCCACCTCTTCTGCTAAAACATTTACAAAAAAAACTGACTATTGAAAAAGATGACACAATAATAGCAGGAGACCGTTATCATAATTTTAAAGACCTATTACAATTTCCTGAAATACCGTCGGCTATTGAAAAAACAAAACCACCCATGCCCTTTATACATCCTTTATTGCCTATTAAGAAATCTATCATTCAACAAGCATTTAACTTCGATATTCTACTCCATTTTCCTTATCACTCCTTCAATCATTTTATCGATTTACTCAGAGAAGCAGCTATTCATCCACATGTTAAAAGTATTCATATCACACTTTATCGCCTGGCAAATCCATCCAATGTTGTTAATGCTCTAATCAATGCTGTCAGAAATGGAAAGAAAGTAACAGCCTTTATGGAATTACAGGCTCGTTTCGATGAACAAAACAATATTCATTATGCCAATAAACTCAGAGATGAAGGAGTTAAGGTTTATGTAGGAATTCCAGGACTAAAAATACATGCAAAAGCTTGCCTTATCGAATTTCAACACAATAACTCAAAAAAATACATTACTTGTATAAGCTCAGGAAACTTTAACGGAAAAACTGCCAGCGTTTATACCGATTTAATGCTTATAACTTCAAACTCATCTATTACAAAAGAAGCCAACATGCTTTTTCAATTAATGAAAAATACATACAATCCCCAGCAATTTCGTCATTTAATCGTTTCACCAATTAATGCCAGAAAGAAAATTGAAAGTCTGATAAAAAAAGAAATAAAACATGCCAAAGAACGCAAGCCAGCTTTTATTGACATTAAAATCAATAATTTAACTGATGAAAAAATAATAAAACTTTTAATAGAAGCTGCAAATGCAGGAGTTAAAGTAAGACTTAATGTCAGAGCAATGTGTTCACTACTGCCTGCTAAACACGAGAATCTTGAAATAATTGGCATAGTTGACTATTTCCTGGAACACAGCCGCATTTTTATTTTCTGCAACAACAACGATCCGCTTTATTATATTGGATCTGCCGATTTAATGACCAGAAACCTCAATCACCGGATTGAACTGCTTTGTCCAATTTACGACAGTAGTATAAAACAACTTATCAGAAATATTTTTGACTGTTCGTGGAACGACAACGTAAAAGCCCGTATAATATCAAAAGACAAGCTCAATAATATTAATACAAACGATAAGCCCATCTTCCGCTCGCAATTTGAAATGTATCAAATGATGTATCAATACATGAACGAATTACCAAACAACGAGCAAAAGTAACAACGTCTTTCTTTAATTTCATTTGAACTATTAAATTTAAAAATTCATTAACTTTACCACACAGATAATAAGATGGTAAAGCGAATAATATATTGTCTGCTTTTGTTACTTTTAGGTTCATCTATTCATGCTCAATCTTTTGGTAATGAATGGATTAATTACAGTCAAAAATATTTTCGCATACCAATATATAAAACTGGCATTTACAGAATAAGCAGGGCAGCTTTAGTTCAGGCGGGCTTTCCTATCACCAACATCTCTCCAAAAAACATTCAGCTTTTTGCCAGAGGCGAAGAACAATACATTTACATTAAAGGCGAAGATGACGATGTATTTAATAATACAGATTACATAGAATTTTATGGTATTGCTAACGACGGCTGGTTTGATTCTTTACTTTACGAACAGCCGCAAAAAATTGTCAACCCTTATTATTCGCTTATCAACGATACCATTTATTATTTCCTAACCTGGAATTATTCTACCAATAATCGAAGAGTTATCTTTGAAACCGATACTATTTTCAGTCAATATCAGTCTGCCATACCATCGCATTGTACAATAGAAAAAACTTTTACCGACCCTTTATACTATTATTATGGCAGCGAAGGTTGCTGGTACAATGAAGCCGAAGGATGGAGCTATACTTATGCCGAAATCAATGCACCATTGCAGATTAACATCGAAACACCAAATTTTGCTAATGTAGGACAACCAGCGTATCTATCTTTTAACATTATTTCTGCATCAAATGCCCCCTATACAAGTCTTGGAAATCACCATTTAAGATTTAATCTGAACAACACTACCTTATTTGATACGATTTACAATGGACTAAAACAAATCAAAAAAAATTTTACCATCAATCAACAAATACCTACCATCAGTACCATTAGAATAGAATCAGTTAACGACCTTAATATTTCAACCGACAAACAATCGCTTGTATATTGTACCATTCGATACCCACATTTACCAGTATTTAACCAGACTATTTTCTCTGGAAATCTTAACAATCATCCATCTTTTGCCAAAAACTATATTGAAATTCAAGCCCCTTCTACAACCAAAATTATTTTATGGGATATAAGCAATCATAAAAAAATTTATACCAAATATGAAGCTGGAGTTCATAAAGCTTTAATTCCAAATGGAAGCATTAGCAATAAATATTTTTATTACTGTATTGAAGATTCAGTAATTCAAGCCAATGTTTTGCCCGGAAAAAACTATACAAACTATTTAAGCTCAATACAAGAAGCTGATTATATTATTATAACCCACCCCGCTCTTTTAACAGCAGCACAACAATATGCTTCATACCGAAATCAAAGCGGATACCATTGTCTGGTTGCAGATGTTACTCAATTATATGACCAGTATGCTTTTGGTATTCATCAACACCCATTAGCTATTCGTAACTTTATCAAAGCTATGTATTCGTCCAATCATGAAAAAATAAAACATATATTTTTACTAGGAAAAGGAATCCATAGCGAAATGTGCCGAAAAAATGCACAGTATTATCAGCAAAATTTAATTCCGACCTATGGAACACCTCCCAGCGATCAATATTATACTGCAAACATAATCAACGAATTACCTGTTTATTCCATAGGACGTTTGGCAGCAGTTAACGAAAATGATGTGTTCATCTATCTTAATAAAGTTATCCAGCACGAAAATCTTCAACCTGCCAACTGGCACAAACGAGTACTTCATTTTGGCGGCGGAATCAATGCTTCCGAACAATTGATGATTCAAGGATACCTTAGCTCACTCGAAACTATTATTGAAGATACTTTATATGGTGGATTTGTTCAAACTTTTCTGAAAACAACCAGCTTACCCATTCAAATTACCGTTTCTGATTCCATCCGAAAATTAATTAACGATGGATGCAGTTTGATGAACTTTTTCGGGCATGGCACAGCAGGTGGCTTCGACCAAAACATTGACGAACCATCTACCTATAATAACAATGGTCGTTATCCGCTGCTTCTTGCAAACACCTGTCTGTCAGGAGATATTCATCTCCCAAATTACAAACGAATTGGCGAAAAATGGGTCATCATACCCAATAAAGGCTCTATTGCTTTTCTTGCTACTACCGATGTTGGAAACGCAGGATACCTCTACATGTTTTCTGATGAGTTCTACAAACAATTAACCTACAAAAATTTTGGAAAACCCATTGGCACTTGCATTAAAGAAACTTCAACACAACTCATTGCTTTTAGCGGAAATAACACTCAAATAAAAAATACCTGCTACGACTTTACCTTGCATGGTGACCCTGCCGTTCGACTACCGGTTGGCAGTCTTCCCGATTTAACCATCGAATCACAAGATGTACAATTTACTCCTTCTACCATAACCAGCGACATAGATAGTTTTGAACTTTCCATTATAGTTACCAATTATGGCAAAGCATTTATTGAGCCCTATGCCGTAGAAATTAAAAGAACTTTTACTAATGGAACAACGCAATCCTATACTAAAACCCGCCAGAAATGTCTTTACAAAGACACTATCCTGTTCCGACTACCGGTTGATTTTATTAATGGCTCTGGAAATAATGAATTTTGCATTACAGCCGACGCCAACAACTGGATACAAGAATTGAATGAAACAAACAATCAGCTCTGTATCAATAAATTTATTTCAGTAAGTGATATCACTCCCATTTTTCCATACGAATTTGCAATTTATCCGCATGATACAGTAACTCTTATTGCAAGTACGGGGTATCCTTTTTTACCAGTCAATACTTATTTGTTTGAAATAGATACAACTGATTTGTTCAACAGTCTATTTAAGAAGACTGGCATGGTAAATCAACAAGGTGGTATTATTACATGGAAACCTCCCATAGTGTTGAGTGATTGTACTGTTTATTATTGGCGTGTTGCCCTTAATTCATCGCAACCAAACTGGAAAGAAAGTTCGTTTATCTATATTCCAGGAAAAACGGGATGGTCGCAAGCGCATTTCTTTCAATTTAAAAAAGATCGTTTTCGATTTATTAATTACAATCGCAACAACCGAACCTTCGAATTTATTACCACACCTAAAGAATTGCGATGTCAAACCATGGGAACAAGTGTTGTTGGTAGCTATTTCGACTTTTTCTATAATCTAGACAATCTGATTGAGCGAAGTTCCTGTACACCCGGTTATGCCATGATTGCTGTCGTTATTGACCCATACACCATAGAACCATGGACAAGCGATAGAAATAACTACAACCATGTTAATTATCCCAATTGCCCGCCCAAGCAAAGACCAGACAATTACTTTGTTTTTTACACAACCCCGGAAGGTTTAGCCAACCTTAACACATTCATTCGGGATACAGTTCCAGACGGGCATTTATTGCTCCTATACAATTTCCGCCTCGGAAGATTTCAACAATGGCCAGAAGAATTGTATCAAACCCTGGAATCATTTGGAGCTACTCATATCCGTTCTGTTCCCGACGACGGAGCTTATATTCTATTCGCCAAGAAAGGAGATTTTTCCTCAGTAATTGAACTTTACGGCACAACAAACGATACATTGCTTCTTATTCATAACATTCCTGTTAATTACTTCAACGGAAATATTTTTTCTACTTTAATCGGACCATCCACCCAATGGAAAACCCTGCATTGGTTGCCAAAATCAAACGAAAATCCCACAAAAGACTTTGAACACATCAGACTAACAGCATATAAAGCCAATTTTGATAGTATTGTAGCCATTCCTTCCATGACAAAAGACACACTCGACTTATACAACTTAAACGATTATGTAGATGCCGCTCTATATCCGTATGTTCGACTATCTCTTTTTACCGAAGATGATTCACTAAAAACTCCTACACAACTCAAACGCTGGCAAATAACTTTCGATGGAGTTCCTGAAACCGCTATTGCTCCTGCACTAGGTTATCATTTTTACAAAGATACTTTGCAGGAAGGAGACTGGATAAAATTTGCTGTTGCTACTCACAACATCAGCCCTTACGATATGGATAGCCTGTTAGTAAGATACTGGATACAAGATAAAAACAATCAGACTGTTCCACTCGCTACTCGTCGTTTAAGAAAGCATCCATCTAACGATGTATTAACTGACACCATTTCCTTTACCACCAAAGGACTGCCAGGGCTCAATTATCTCTGGTACGAAGTCAACTGCCCAAACCCTTCTACCAATACTTATGACCAGCTTGAACAATACCACTTTAACAATTATGCAGTTAAAGCATTCTATGTTACTACTGATAAAATAAATCCGCTGCTTGACGTTACTTTTGATGGAGTTAGAATCCTCGATGGTGATATTGTTTCTGCAAAGCCTACCATCATTATCCAATTAAAAGATGAAAACAAATTCCTTGCTCTAAACGACACATCCTTATTTGCCATCTATTTGACAGATCTTAAAACAAATTCCTTGCTCTAAACGACACATCCTTATTTGCCATCTATTTGACAGATCTTAAAACAAATTTCGAACAAAGAATTTTCTTTAGCAACTCAGAAAACAATGTAACATTCTTCCCTGCTCAACTTCCTTACAATAGTTGTAAAATTGAATACAGGCCAACCTTGAGCGACGGGACTTATATGCTAAGAGTCCAGGCAAAAGACATATCGAACAATATAAGCGGACAATATGATTATACCGTTCAATTCAGAGTTATAACCCGTCAGGCCATTTCCAATGTTTTAAACTATCCGAATCCGTTCAGCAGCTCTACACGATTTGTTTTTACACTCACAGGAAGCGAAATCCCCGACGAGATAAGGATAGAAATCTATACCATTTCCGGACGATTGGTAAGGGTTATTCGAAACGAAGAACTGGGACATATTCACATCGGGCGTAATATTACACAATTTGCCTGGGATGGTACAGATGAATATGGCGATAAACTGGCAAACGGAGTTTACTTTTATAGGGTTATTGCACGTAATCGCAATCAAACTATTGAACATTTGGAAACAGATGCAGATAAATATTTTAAGCATGGATTTGGAAAACTATATATAATGAGATAATATGGCAAACAACTGGTTTCAATGTAAGCAATTTACTATTCAACAACAATGCTGTGCTCATAAAGTGGGTACCGATAGTATATTGTTAGGTGCATGGGTTAATCTGGATAAGGTTAAAAAAGCATTCGACATTGGGGCAGGTTGCGGCATTTTATCACTCATGATTGCCCAACGAAACAAAGATACACGTATTTTTGGTGTAGAAATAGACACTGCTTCTTTTAATCAAGCACTTATCAATATAAACAATTCACCATGGTCAGACAGGATAAGCATTCTTAATACCTCACTTCAAAAATTTGGCAAAAACCGTTATAAATACGACTTAATCATCACCAATCCACCCTATTTTGTTAATTCTTTACCATCGCCCGACGACAAACGTACTACCGCACGCCATGCTCACACACTTACACTACATGAAATCATACAATTTAGCGAAAAACACCTCGAACCAGATGGAAAACTTGCATTGATAATTCCGACCAAACAATTCATTTATTTTACTGACATTCTGCAAGTAAAAAAATGGTATTTGTATCGAATAACCAAAGTATTCCCAAACTACAAAAAAGATTCGCACAGAGTATTAATAGAATGTGGCAAAGAAAAACGAGGCTTCGAATATGACGAACTGATTATTGAATCAAATGAACGACATGTGTACACAAAAAAATACGCTGAACTAACAAAGGAGTTTTATTTGAATATTAAAGTAGAAGAGTATGAACTAGAAAATTGTTTAATGTAAACCTTACACTTTGTTTTTCTCTAAAATTAAACTAACTTTGCAGTCCTTTAAAAGAAATGAGTATGCAATCCGAAAAACCTAGAATTCAAGTAAAAACAAAAAACCTTCAATTGATATTTGACTACTGTATAGAAACCAAAACTGAATTTACAGTTATTCCTCGAAATTCTAACGACGACTGGGAAATAGAACTTAATATCCGTTCTATTAAAGACGCCATTCGCTGGGGAATGTTTTTAAAAACCAATAAAATCGAACTAATTGACACTGCTATTCTGATTAATCCAATACCCGCCACAAAAACAGTTCAACCAACAATCAAAACAAAAAAAGATAAAACAATAAAAGCTACATCAGAACAAACCGTTTCAAACACTTCTCAACAATCAATACAACAATCAGCTATTGATAACCTTACCAACACAATAGAATCAGAAGAAAAAAGCTCAGAAACCATATTTGACTTTACAGAACAAAATACTAACAGTGGCGAACTATTCTAAGACATATCGTTTACTTTTGTTTGTTCTTCTTTTCCTTGCCGGTTTTCATCTTTTTAGTCAGGAAAAGCAGGAAAAAAACACACTAAAAGGTATTGTGTTAAATCAAAAAGACGAAAAACCCGTCAACTATGCTAATATTCGCATAAAAGATAGTCCATACGGCACTGCTTCTGATGAATCAGGAAAATTTGAATTTTCATTCCCTAACCAGTTTTTAAACGACACTCTTGTTATTAGCTGTATTGGATATAAAACACTTTCATTTCCCATAAACAAGCTTAATTTAAAAACTTTACAACGATTCGAATTAGAAGATTCATTGATTTTATTGAATGAAGTAGTTGCATTGGCTTATGATTTCATTGAAGCACTGAAATGGAAAACCAAAAACGAAGAAAAAGGTAGGCTATATCTTACTTTTGCAACACGTGAACTTCAAAATGCAGCAAATTATATCAGTATCCTAAAAGAAACATTTGGCAAAGATTTTAAACTAAAAAGCAACTTTATCCGTTGGAAAAAAGTAAAAATTCCCGACATTGAAGAAAAAGTAAATTTCGTTGTTGCATGGTTTCGTTGTCCTTATTGTCCCGACCCGGAAAATATTACTGTTACTATTGATGTAATTGACAAAAAAGATAGAAGTTTAGTTGAAAACGAAACCTATCAAAAAAAATTGAAACGTTATTTTCAAAATCTCTTAGACAAAACTTTTGCTCAAGGTGTCGATTACCGGCAATTAGAAACTCGCGATAGCATTACTTACCTAAAAAAAGACACAGAACCCTATACAGGCCAATGTTATGGATATTTTGAAAACGGACAAAAGGGATTAAGAGGTGCCTATAAAAACGGCTTACGCGATGGATACTGGGAATACTGGTATAGTAATGGTGCAAAAAAAGTAGAAGGCTCATATAAAAACGGTAAAAAAGAAGGTCAATGGAACTACTACTTTCCCAGTGGCAAAATTCGCATCAAAGCCAATTATAAAAACAATGAAATGGATGGCATAAACACCTGGTATTACGAAAATGGTCAAAAGAAAAAAGAAGCCCTTTTCCGCGAAGGTGTTTATATTGAAAAAACCGAGTGGGACGAAAAAGGCAACATTATCGAAATAAGAAATTTCTTGAGAAATTAATTGGCCCTATAGTTCAACGGATAGAACGGAAGTTTCCTAAACTTTAAATCCAGGTTCGATTCCTGGTAGGGCCACATAATTTTATTTTCTAAACCCAATGGTATTATCCTGAAAGAGAGTGTAAACCTCTGTAACACTGGGTATATCATCTACTTTGATCCATAAAATATCTTCAGCTTTTCTTTGGCTGACAGGAACTTCAGCAATTCTTAAATGTTGTCTTTTAATTATTAAATCTGTTAATTTTCTAATTTCTCTTGCATTTCCAAAAGTACTTTTATCACGTGGTATTTGTTTTATAAAAGACCTAAATTTCTCTTGAGCCTGATTGTCCATTGTCATATTTTCTTCTTCAAAAATTTTAATGGCTATTTGCAACAATTCATCGTCGTTGTAATCTTCAAAAAGCAGAGTTTTATCAAAACGACTTCGCAAACCCGGATTAGCATTCAAAAACTCTATCATAGGTTTCGGATACCCGGCCACGATAACAGAAAACTCATTTCTATGATCTTCCATTTCTTTTAAAAGTACCTCAATGGCTTCTTTGCCAAAATCGTTCCCGTCTTTATTGAAAGCTAACGAATATGCTTCGTCAATAAACAAAATTCCTCCTAATGCAGAAAGTACAACCTTTTCAGTTTTAATCGCTGTTTGTCCCACATAACCAGCAACAAGCTCACTTCTATCTACTTCTACCACATGACCTTTTTCGAGCAAGCCCAACGACCTGAATATATCACCAAGAATTCTGGCTACTGTTGTTTTGCCTGTTCCTGGATTTCCTGTAAATATATAGTGAAGCGAAAATGCTTTGTTTATTGGCTTACCTATTTCATGATAATACCGAACCAGTTTAACCATTTCATTTATTTCTTTTTTTACTGAATGTAGCCCGATTAGGTTGTTGAGTTTTTCAAGACTATATTGCAACAAAGGCTCATCAATATTCAAAGCAACTTCTTTTTTCAACTGGTTAGGATATATCTCTAAAACATCTATCTGTTCAATCGTTATCAATGCCTCATCTGTCAGTTCATCAGGATTTGGAACTGACATAACTCTCCTGGCCATATTAATTTTTGCCTCATTTAACAAGCCAACAGCAAACCGTGCGTTGCCAAATGTTTTATCTCTGTTTCTATACTCATTAATAATGATTTTTTCAAATTCTGCCAGTGCTTCTTTGGTTATTATCAGCTTTGCTTCCCTTGCTTTTAATTGAAGTATTTCCATTAATTCATTCGGAGTATAATCCGGGAATCTGAAATAGTAGCTAAAACGACTTTTTAAACCGGGATTAGAATTTAAAAAGTTTTCCATTTCAATAGGATATCCCGCAACCATAACAGCTATATCTCCTTTACCATCTGACATTTCTTTGAGTAAAACCTCAATAACTTCTTTACCAAAATCTTTACTATCATCTTCTCGAAACAGACTATAGGCTTCATCTATAAAAAGTATTCCTCCGCGTGCTTTTTCAATAATTTCTTTAACCTTGGGGGCAGTTTGTCCAATATATTCTGCAACTAATTCTGTTCGACCAACTTCAACAACATGCCCTTTACTCAACATACCAAGAGACTTGTATATTTCGCCCAATAGCTTTACCACAGTAGTCTTTCCTGTACCAGGATTCCCCGTAAACACACTATGTAAGCTGATTTTTTCATCAAGCTTATACCCCTTTCCTCTTCTTAGATTTATATATTTGATGTATAAAATATGTTCTTGAATTTGTGCTTTTATTTGTTCTAGACCTATTAACGAATTCAATTCATCTATAATCTTATCAAGCGATTTTTCAGCCAAATCAACATTTTCAACAACCCCAACATCTTCATTATCAACAACTTTCTGAACCATTTTAAGATAAGGATTACCTATCCATACAGGAGCCTGACCTTCTTCTTCCTCTTCGCCTATAGTTATTTGTGCTCGGGCAATAATCTGTCCCATAAAAAGAATATCCACAAAATAAATGGATTGAGTAAAGGAATTATTGGGCTGATCCTTTCCCCAACCTGTATAAAAATGAAACGTTTGACCAATCTCAGCATTGACAAATTCAACTATGCTTGCTTCGCCTTTTATATAGCCATTTAAATCCAGGTATCTAAAAACTAGTTCTGCATAATAAGGTGTTTTAGATTTATTTGAAACAACCACATCTGCGTATATGTATCTGATTTTGTTTTTATCGAAAACTTTTAGCGGAGTTATTTGGGTAATATCAGGAACATCGTTCCCCATATTAAATAACTTCACTTCTTTAACTTCAAAAAATGGATTTTGGTTTGGCGTAACTTTACCAACTTCTTCTATATAAAAATCGGTAGTTCCAAGCTTTCTGTCGCCCAAGTATATTTCCCAATAATAATTTCCTAATGTCCAATACTTACCAGGTTCTGCATTCCCCCATCCTTCACGAATGTACACAATAGGTTCATCAATACTAATATTGTATTCCTCTTCGAAATTGCACAGTTCTTTATCCTGTTTAGAATTTGTTTTAAAAAAGCATTTAAAGCGTAATTTTATTTTTTGATCTTTTTGCTTATATAATTTATTCAAAAGTTCTACCTCACAACTTATATATGTAGTTTCGCTTCTATCATATACCTTTCTATACTTTTTCGATTGATTAAACCATTCATTATCTCCAAAAACTTTTAAAGATAAACACTCAACCGTATTTTTTTCATCTTTTGATGAGTTTCCAAATAACATAAAACAGTTTTAATTTTAAATCATACGTACTAATAACCAAAAATTTTTGACCAAAAACTCTTTTTCGATTGTTTGAATTTTTCTTCAAGTACTTCCATGGTTTCGTTTGTCAATATTTGCCAGGCTTTGCCCCATTCTATAAATCCACCAAGATTTCTATCATCAATATACACATCGGCATTAATTTTTCGTGGCAATCCATCTTCTGGTTTTTCTTCAGGATAGTTCTTGTTTACAGCATAAAATTCTAATCCTCGCTGACGACAAAATTCTACAGCTTCGTCAAGTTCTTTACCTGTTCTATAGGTCCATAAAATTATCTGATGGCCTCGTTGTTGGAGCTGTTTTAATGTCTCTATTGCAAATAACTTTTCTTCGCCAATAGCTGGGTATTTATTTTCTACAATAGTACCGTCGAAATCTACAGCAATTTTCATAATTATCAATATTTTGGGCAAGGTATTATAACTTTTCTGGTCTTTTTATTCATTCGTTGATTTTGATTAAACTCATATACAATGGTTATTTCGTGAGAACCAAATGTATTGGCTATTAATCGGGAAATAGTAATGTCGTACGAATATCCAAACTTAAACTCCTTCCAGACATATCCAACCTGCATAATGATTGCATCATTGTTCTGATAACCTTTTTTATAACTTTTTAAAACAGGAATTCCCCTATACCACAAGCCTAAAATCAAAGGCATACGTATCCAGTATGCACCTATATCAACCTGATCATATTTGCCTTGTGCCCGATAATGAAACCATGCATTTATGCTTTCTTCATTGAACTCACTGGTTTTACCGTTGATAAAAAATTTCTTACCAGCAAAAAGACTATATTTCGTCTTAATTTTACTATAACCATCAAGAATAGACTGATTGGGTTCAAGCATGTGATCCCAGGTAAATCCTAACCACTCCGTTGAATTGTATATCATAACAGAAGAAGCAAAATCAACATAGCCAACCTGTTTAAGTGGTGGTACTTCGACTGTACCGCCACTAACTCCCGTTAAGGTTAACTGGTCATTGAATACCAATCTATCAAACTGAATATTTCTATTAGAACGATAAAAATGAATACCTGGACGTACCTGATAATTTTTAAAAACTCTAAACTGATACGTATATTGAACACCCATTTGCAAACTACCAAGCCTTCCAGTGCCAGCCACATCTTTCATCAATAATAATCCAACACCACTATTTAAATTAGGAATAAAATGGTCAAACGATAAGGTTGTCGTAAAAAAAGAACCCGGAATACCAGGCCATTGATCACGCACATCTGTTATTAGACGCGACCCCCTTGTGCTTCCCGCAAACGATGGCGATAAATAAAGTGAATTAACAAAAAATTGTGAAAAATGCGGATCTTGGGCACACAATTCCATACTTATAAAAAACAGGAAAACTATCAAACAAAATTTTCTCATTCAACGGAACTTTTATTTTCTACTTTTTCTTGTGGCTTTAATATAATTGTTTTAAATAAGTCTTCGAATTGAAGCCGTTCTTTCATATCTATTTCTGTTGAATAGGTATAATATCCATCTGCCTCGACAATCATTTTGTATTTTTTACGTGGTAACACTACCATAATATATTTACCTGTTTTTGATGTTCTATAAATGCCTTGCAGTTCCTTTGTATCATAATCAATCACTGTAATGGTTGCCTTAACAGGAGAAACTTCAGGTTCATTGGTCATTATTGTTCCTTTTAGAACTATCCGGTTAAGCTGAGGGTCTATTATTTCGCCTTTGTAAATATCCATGCCTCCATTTCCATCATCCCTGTTCGATGACAAATAGAAAGTTTTTCCATCGAATGTAGCAATAAAGTATAAGTCATCCATCACTGAATTTATTGGATAACCAAGGTTTTCTGGTGCTGACCATTGCCCATTTTCATCTTTTATAGAACAAAAAACATCATAACCACCCATATTTTTATGCCCTTTTGAGGAAAAATACAACGTAACCCCATCAGGATGAATAAAAGGTGACTCTTCATCGTAAGGAGTATTAATAACAGGACCAAGATTCATTGGCTTACTCCATGAACTATCGGGCATACGGGTTATACGATATATATCTTTTCCACCATAACCACCATCGAAATTTGCAGCAAAATAAATGGTGTTCATATCCTGCGAAATAGTTAGCGAAGTTACAGTTCCTGTTTCAACCTGTATCGGAAAATCTACAGGTTTAGGCTCCGACCAACTGCCATCAGTCTGGTTAGATACCAATATCTGTCCCTGGTATAAATTTGGTGCTGTCCGGAATATATACATTTGCTGACCATCTTTTGATATAGCAACAGTTGCATCATGAAGTTCTGTATTTATCGGAGCTCCTATATTTTTCACATCAGACCAAACGCCATTTACTTTTTGAGCATAATAAATATCTTCATAATACTCGTAATTTACATCAAGTTTTCCTCCGGTAGAACCCTTTCTTCGACTCGTAAAGTAAATAGTGTTTTCATCAGGGCTTAATAATGCACAATATTCCGGAAAAGGCGTATTTATTCCATTGTTTAAGTTAGTTATGGTAGCGTTGGTTTTTACCAGCATCATTTCTTTGGCAGTTAATGACTTTTGCATGTAAAAATCAATTTCATCAAGGCTTATCTCTCTATTTTCGGGAGCATTTTTACACTCAAGATAGCAGACTAGTGCTTTGTCAAACATCTGCATAGCATGATACAGCCTTCCTAAATAAAAATAAGCTGCTGGAAAATCTACTTTGGCTTTGTTAAAATATGAAAATGATTCTTGCGACTCTCGTCGTACAAAAAAAATACATTTACCTAGCTTATAAGCAACTTCAGTGCTTGTTGAATCCATTGCATATAATTCGCTAAATAAAGGCAAAGCCGAAAAAAAATTTTCACTATAATATTCATTATTTGCTTTTTCCAGTTTTGAATAATAAAGCCTTGAATGCTTTTTTTGTCCACGACATATTGAAATACTTACTACTAGAAAAAGGCTTATAATTAACAAGAGTTTCATATATTATCTTAATAAGGTTACATCACCTGCTTTAAAAAACGATTCTCCATTGACAAATTTACCACTAACTTTCCAAACATACACATCTTGTTTACATAATTCTCCTCTATAATATCCATCCCAGCCAATCATCGGATCGTCTGACTCAAAAATCAGCTCTCCCCAACGATTAAAAATGCTAAGTTTATACGACGATACCCCAACAAAAACAGGATGAAATACGTCATTGTTATAATCATTCGGATTATAATGCCCTCCGTTAGGACCATTGGGATTAGGAGTAAAAGCACTGGGAAATTCAATCTTACCTTCCGATTTCGCAACTACAGCACGATATACTGTAAATGTATCAGGACATTGATATTGATTAGTAGCAATCAAACTAATGGTATATTCTCCTTCATTCTGATAAAAATGTTTTGGATTTTCCTCGGTAGAAGTTTTTCCATCGCCAAAATTCCACAAATAACTGGTAGCATTTTGAGATAGATTAATACATTGAACTGGCTGGGACGGAATAAAAACAACGCTCGGCGAAACTGTAAAATATGCTGTAGCATTTGGATAAACGTCAACCGTTCCAGCACTGTAAGTATCCTGACCACCTGGTCCAGTGGCTATAAGTGTAACAGTATAAGTACCTGGAGTTGAATAAGTATATATGGGATTAGTTTCGTTCGACGAATTACCATCGCCAAAATCCCAAACATAGGAAGTAGCAAACTGGCTTTCGTTAGTAAAAGATACAGATAATGGCAAACAACCACTGGCGTAATTTGGAGAATAATGAGCAATAGGTTTTGGTGGCACAACATGCACTGTTTGAGCAACTGAATCACGACAAAAGGCTGAATAAGCAATTAATTCAATGATATAAGTTCCATAAGAAGAATAAGTATGCGATACAGGTTCACTCAAAGAAGAAGTGCTTCCATCGCCAAATGACCATTGATATTGCCAGTTTCCTTGAGTCGTATTATCTATCAATACAGTTGTATTAGGATAATGAACCGTAGTCGAATCTAATGTAAATGATGCAGTAGGTACAGCATATACATAGATGTTCTGTTGATGAGTTGCAGTACAACCGTAAGTCGAGGTTGCGGTCAATGAAACAGTATAGACTTGCGTAGTGGTTGATGTATTTGTATAAGTGTTTACAGGATTAAATAAAGATGTAGTGTTGCCATCTCCAAAGTTCCATTGATAGTTTGAAGCAAAAAGCGAAAGATTGGTAAACGAAAGAGTCAAAGGAGAACAACCCGCTGTATCACAACTAAATAATGCTACAACACGTGGATATACTGTAATTACCTTACTAATACTATCCTTACAGCCGTAATTGTTTTGAACTGTTAACCAGCATGTATATGATACCAGTGCAGTTGTTATATTATCATAAGTATGTGGCACTGTTGCATTTGAACTTGTTGAAGTTGTGTTATCACCAAAAGCATAGAAGAAGCTTGTTGCACCCGTTGATTGATTGATAAAAACTGTTTGAAAAGGAGCACACCCTGTCGGTTGACTGACGTCAAGACCAGCATGAGGCGTTGGATATACCGTTATTGTTGAAGTCATAGTATCGGAACAACCAAAATTTGAAGTTGCTATTAAACTTACGGTAAAAGCTTGTTGTGTAGTTCCATTATTAACAAATACATGAATTGGATTTTGTTGATTTGATGTATTACCATCACCAAAATCCCAAATAAGTGTAGAGTTTGAACTTGATTGATTCTGAAATTGAACAGTTAACGGAGAACAACCTGAAGATGTTGACGTAAACGCCGCCTGTATCATAGGATATACCGTAACAGGCACAGTAAAGCTATCGGTACAGCCAAAAACATTAGTTACAACAAGCGATACCGTATAGGTTTGTGCAGCTGATGTTTGATTGATAAAAGTATGCTGTACCATAGAACTCGTGTTATCTTCGTAAGTACCATCGCCCCAATACCAACGAGAATGAATAGCATTTTGTGATAAATTGGTGAATGAAAAGTGAGCCGGACTGCAATTATTTATTGTCTGTACAGAAAAATGAGCAGTGGGTTTAGGATTAATCTGCACAGTTACTGTAGATGTATCTACACAACCAAAGAAATTTGTTGCAACCAATTGCACATTATACAACTGTGAATTAGGTGTATTGTTTATATATTGATGTTGTATAACAGCCCCACCTTGTTGAACTGTTCCATCGCCAAATGTCCAAATATATTGCTGAGCTCCAGGTTGTGTCTCAAAGTTAATCAGTGCAGGAGAACATGCTTCTGAAGGATTTGCTGCAATTGAATAATCAGGATCTGGAAATACTGTAACAAATTGTGATACCGTATGTTCACATCCATAAGAATTGATGGCATGAAGTGTTACGGTATAATATTGAATCAAGGTTGTATTGTTTTCAAAAGTATATATAGTGTGTTCTGAATTGGAAAAATCTCCAGTTCCAAATTCCCAGAAATAGCTTACAGCACCCACAGAAGCATTAGTAAAATGAACCGTAACTGGACTGCATGCCGGCACAGCATCATGCGTAAATTGTGCAACCGGCAATGGATATACAGTTATAACCTGCTGCGTAGTATCTTTACAGCCATATTGAGAAGTAGCTATTAGAGTAGCACTGTATTGAACTGTATTAGCAGTTCCATTATAAAAAGTATGAACTGGATTTTCTTCTATGCTTTGAGAATTATCAGAAAATAACCATTCGTAGCTTGTTCCATATTGTGTTGTGTTTTGAAACTGTATAGTAAAAGGTGTACAACCATCTGGTGAAATGGGTTCAAAAGCAGCAACCGGAACTACATCAAAATGTATTACAACAGTATCTCTGCTTATACAACCTGCCTGATTGTTTTCAAACCATTCAAATAAATACGTACCATAAGCATCAACGCTTACAGTAGAATTCGGCTGCGTAGGATTAGTAATGACAACATTGCCCGGACCAGAAACAACAGACCATATACCGCTACCCACACTTGGCACTGCTTCCAGATTAGTATTCATTCCACACAGACTCTTTTCCTGGCCTGCATTGGCAACTGGAATTTCTACAAACGTTATGCTTACAGTATCTTTCGAAGTACAGCCAAATCCAAAAACTTCCTGCCATTGAAACTGATAAGTTCCGTATTGTGTAACTGTTACGCCTGTATAAGCACTATTGGGGTTTTGAATTGTAGCAAAACCCGGCCCGCTAATAGCCGTCCATAAACCGCTCCCAATGCTGGGAACAGCCTGTAAGGTATAAAAATTTCCACAAATACTATCGTTTACACCTGCATTTGCCACTGGTGTTTGTGAAACCTGAACAGTAATAACATCTGTTCCGCTGCAACCCAGATTATCTTGAACAAAATACTGTAGCATATAAGTACCCGGCACATTACATTGAAAAATTGGGTTCCTGATATTTGTTGATGACAATAAACTATCGGCTCCTGTCCATTGATGAATCACATAATTTCCTGTTCCACCAGAAGGATTTCCATTTAACTGAAAAGGTATTCCTGCACAAGCCTGAGCTGGATCGGGTAAAATATTGGCAGTTACCTGAGCAACATTTATCGTAACATTCTGCTGACGCCAACAACCGTTTACATCTGTTACCCTATAGGTTAATGTATAAGTGCCCGGAGTATTGCACACAAAGTACGGATCGGGAATATTGGTTGCATTAAGATATGCCGTTGATCCTGTCCATAAATGAGTTGCTATGGCTCCATCACCGGGAGTAGGGTTAGCGTTTAAGAATAATGTATCGCCAGGGCATATCGTCAGGTTAGTACCTGGTTGCATATTGATAGTAGGTCTTGCATATACGGTAATTTGAATCGTTCCGGTACCTGTACAACCATACGCGTTGGTTACATTATAAGTAATGGTATGCGTACCGGGTCCGGCAACGGCAGGGTTAAAGGTACCGGCAGTGCTATTAGTTATTCCAGGACCTGACCATGTACCACCTGGTGTTGCTGCTTGCAAATTAACAGCACTGGCATTTGTACAAAACGGACCTGCTGGTTGTATCGTAGCATCAGGATAAGGAACTATAATTATTCTTGCTGTGGTAATGACCGGTGGATGGTCGCCATTTACAGGATCTGCTGGTGGTCCGGGAATATTCGGATCGTCATAAGGATTGCAGACATTCCAGTTTCGCAAGGTAACTTCAAAAAACTGTCCAACAAAAGCAGTATTGGGAGCATAAACAGGCAAACTCACATTATTAGGCGGCTGCGGTCCATATACCGGACCTGGCGCTGCTACTACAGGACCATAAAAAGGATAGGTTTGAGCAACTCCATTCACTAAAACCCCATTAATGGTATAGCTCGTACCATAAACCCATTGTGTCCAGCGGGTTGGATCATTCGGATTATCATTTTCTACAGGTGGCACACAGTTCCATAAGCTTACATCCTGAAAAACAACAGTTCCGTCATTTCCAACACAGATAGGAAATTCCACAGGATTAATCTGCAATTGACCTCCGTTGTATATATCAACATCCCAAACCGTAACATTTTGTTGTTGGATACTGCTGGTGCACAATACTCCATTTACTCGTAAAGTAGCTTCAGGACGATAATTACAACTTGGACCACCTTGAGGATATACATGCACTACCGTCGCTTTCCATTCTTTCAGCACCGGATTAGTATTTATTGCAGAAACAATTTCTACCGGATTACCATCATCCCAGTCAAACACTATTTCAACCGGAGTTCCTCCATCGTTAACGCCTCTGTACGTAACTTCCCATGTAAGTGTTACAGGAGCACACATTTTGTCAGGTAATATATCATTAGCCTTTGAAGTTATGTTACAATCTTGCGAAAAAAGAACTGAGACAATAAGTAAATTCAACACAACCAGTATAAATACTCTCATAATTCTTTTTTTCTTGTTTTACGTATTCAGAGCCACAAAGTTTAGTAAAAATCAAAAAGATATTAACAGCTAAAGACTTTTTATTGAATATAAGATGGCTTCCATTTGCCAAATATAATTTTTCTTATCGTCTTTAGGTGCATATACATATCCTTCAACAACAGTTAATTTATTTTTGACGAGAGTAGCCAACATAACAAAAGGACCTCCCATGTAATCATTTTCAACTTTCCATAAACCACGTATTTCTGATGCAAATTGATTATTTAACAAAAATCTTTTTTCCATTGGTGGAAACAAACGTTCAGTGGTCATATAACTTCCTTCCAGTGGACCGGGTATATACTTTTTGAGCACCGAATCACGAATTGCAATCAATCTGTTTACATTAAACAAAGAGGTATCGGTATATGGAACTGAATACACAAAAAGTCCCTGACTCATATACGGTGTCTCAGCAGATATCCAGGTAAAATTATTTGTATCAAGATTTAAGCGATAACCTTTTGGAATTGTTAAATCTATATTATATTTCTTCAATAAAGGAGTTAATGTTTTTTCCCTGAATTTTTCATATACTTTTGATAATCGAATTCTTTCTTCGTTTAAAATTAAATCCTTTATTTCATTGCCATATTGCTGTATCAGTTCTGCCATTCTGTTTTTATCTTTTGCAACCAATTCAATAATGAGTTGTGGTTTTGCCCATCTATCCCTGGCTATACGAAAAAACATTGAATCAGAATTTGGGTTAAATGATATTTTGATGATATTTCTGCCCGATTGAAAAATATCGCTAAAATTAGCATAAGGAATAGGATGAATATCGAAAGTAGGCTCATCTTGAGGCAACGCAGGATAATCTTCCATAAAAATCTTTTTTACTACCTCCCCTACCTCGCTGTTCCAGATATG
>FWWL01004823.1_pt1 | contig 22084 bp, 19 predicted proteins | sample 2228331 | NCBI WGS metagenome assembly FWWL01 (sample SAMEA103939775, study PRJEB20133) | metagenome | reverse complement strand
ATCTTCGTTCCTTCGTCACTACGACGAAGCCCAGATCCTCCTTAAATCACAACCTCAAATCTGTGCCATTGGTGCTGACGGCGGACACGTTGCTGATGCGGACGTGCGGCGAGAGTCTCCGGTGTAACTCCGGTGAAAGTGATGTCTTTTCGTCGTTTGATTCCGATCTGTTCCGCCTTGTGGAGTTATGCAAACGGCGGCTTTTCGCCGTTTTCACCTATATCGCCTGTGTTGACATCGCAGGGGTCGCAAGTTCAATCCTTGCCACGCCCACCATGATCAGGCCCGCCAGCGTACCGCGCTGGCGGGCCTTTTCTCGTTTGGGCGCAGCGATTTGCCACGGCCGATGCGACGAGCGGAGGAGCGTTTTGCGAGCTTCGATGGTTGAGCTTTCACGGGTGGGAACACACCAGGAGAGCAGCCATGAACGAGCGTGACCAGAACCAGACCCCGGGCGGCCAGCAGAACCAGCAGGGCAACCAGAATGTCGATCGCCAGCAGAATCAGCAGCCGCGCGAGCAGCAGGATCCGCAGGGCGGTCGCGGCCCGGACGAACTGACCGATCAGGACGAAGGCGATGCCGATCAGCAGCGCTGACGGACATCTGCCACGACAGGAAGGGGCCGCTGATGCGGCCCCTTTTTTGTCTCTGCTGCGAAACAATTCCCATGTCATGCGTTGGCCCGGCATGAAAAATCTGTGGTTCATCACCAACCCGCAATCCGGTTCGGCGACGCAGGAGAAATGCGCGGCGCTGGAGGCGGTGTTCGAAGAGCGCGGCCTTTCGCTTGCGGGGCGCACCGGCTTTCCGGCGGATGCGATCCCGGACCCTGCGACGCTCGATGCCGCCGGGGTGGATACCGTTGTCTTGTTTGCTGGGGACGGGACGATCAACGCCGCGCTCTGCGCACTGGCGGACTGGTCCGGCGCGTTTCTGATCCTGCCCGGCGGCACGATGAACATGCTTGCCAAGATACTGCACGGGGATGCCGATCCGGCCGCTATCGTCCATTCGGCACATGGCTCGGCGCGCCGTGTCGCGCTGCCATTCGCCGCCGCCGGGCCGCACCGTGCCTTTGTCGGGCTGATCATCGGGCCGGCCGCACATTGGGGCCGTGCGCGCGAAGCGGCGCGGACGGGCCGGGTTGCACGGCTGGCAGGCGCGCTACGTAACGCCTGGCGGCGCACCTTCGGCCGTGGCATTCGCCTGCGCGGCATTGCCGAACTGGACCGGCGCTATCAGGCGATCTTCGTCGCTCCGACCAAAAGCGCGCTGCAGGTCAACGCCATTGACGCGCGCGATTGGGGTGCGATTGCGGAGCTGGGCTGGACGTGGTTGACCGGCGATTGGGTTGCCGCCCGCGCCGTGACCCAGCGCAATGCGGAGCAGATCGAGCCCTATAGCAGCCGCCCGGTGCTGGCCCTGTTCGATGGCGAGCCGGTGACGCTGGCACCGGGAACGGTGGTGCGCGCGGGCATGACCGAGCCGCGCTTTCTCGCCACAGTGCAGGGGGCGGCATGACCCGGCTGTTCCATGTCAGCGACATTCATTTTGGCGCCGAGGACCGCGCCGCGCTCGACTGGTTCGCCAATCGTGTGGCCGCCGAACAGCCGGATGCGGTGATCGTCACCGGCGACCTGACGATGCGCGCGCGGCGGGAAGAATTTGCGGCGGCGCAGGCGTGGCTGGAGGCGCTGCAGCGGCCGATCACGGTCGAGGTCGGCAATCACGACCTCCCTTACTTCAACCCCTGGGCGCGCTTCGTGACTCCCTATCGCCGCTTCAAGGCGCTGGAGCGGATGATCGAGCGCCCGCTGGCGCTGCGCGGGGTTTCGATCGTGCCGCTCAAGACGACCGCGCGTGCGCAACTGCGGCTCAACTGGTCGAAGGGCTATGTCAGCAGCCGGGCGATCGCGCGGACGCTGGCGCATCTGGCCGAAACGCCGGACGACCATGTCGTGCTGGTCGCCTGTCACCATCCGCTGGTCGAGGCGGGGACGCGCAGTACGTCGCATACGCGCGGCGGGCGCGCGGCGTTGGAAGCCTTGGCGCAGGCCGGCGCGCATGGCGTGCTGACTGGCCATGTCCATGATCCCTTCGACATCACCCACGGTACCGCCGCCGGACCGGTGCGGCTGATCGGCGCGGGCACACTATCCGAGCGCGTGCGCGATACGCGACCCTCGTTCAACGAACTCCATGTCGAGGGGGGCAGGCTCGCCACCCAGGTGCGCGAAATGCGCTGACCAAAGAAAAGGCCGCCCCCGAGGGGACGGCCTTTCCATGTGCGATTGCGATAGATCAGAAGCGGAAGGTGACCGATCCGCGATAGGTCTGTGCCGACAGGTCCGAACGCAGGAAGGTCGAGTCGGCCGAGACCGACAGGTCGACCGCGCCGGTGCGGAAGGTCAGACCGCCCGACACTTCGCCCCAATCCTTGTCCTGACCATTGAGCGCGAAGGCGACGTTCGCACCGGTGCCGCCGACCAGATTGGCACCGACCGTGGCCGGGCGATCGCCGAACTCATGGACATAGGTCGCGGTGACGAACGGACGCAGACCGTCCGACTTACCGGCCACCGTCAGGCCGGCGCGACCCTGATAGCTTTCATAGTCGTTGCGATCGATGTCGAGCGCCATCGGTCCGCCCGATTCCTGCGCGCTGCCGAAATCGATCCAGGTGGTGCGCCCGGCGATCCGCGGCGCGATCTCGATCGCGTCGTTGCCGAGGTCGAAGCCAAGGCCGATTTCGGTCCCGACGATCATCGCGCTGTCGCTGGCGCGCAGCGTGTAGTTGGTGCCGAGGAAGCCCGCCGTCCGCTGGGTCTTGACGCCGATGGCACCGGCCGTGACCTGACCGTCGAGCGTGACGCTGCCAAAGCTCTTCTTGGCATAGAGCGTCCCCTGGACCGCCTCGCCCTTCGCGCTCTGGCCGGCGAACGATGCGGTGCCGTCGGTGTCGGTATAGGTGAAGGCGAAGCCGATCAGGCTGGTGTCGCCGAGCGAGGCTTCGAGGCCCGCACCGACATACCAGCCATTGTAGCTGTCACGCCCGCCCATGCCGGACATCGCCGCGCCATCGCCGTTCAGATAACCGCCCGAGATGAAGCCGCTCATCGTTTCGGGCAGCGCGCCCTCCTGAACCACCGGCGTGGCAGCGTCGCTGCGCACCGGGGCTGCGCCCATGGCGGGCATCAGGTTGAGCGCGGCGACCTGCACCGGACGGCCATAATGCGCCAGCGAACCGCCAAGATTGGCGGGATCGAGGCCATTGAGGCGGTTGCGGATGAAGGTCGAGTTGGCGTCGGTGGTGGCGATGCCGAGCGTCTGCGCGGTCGTTTCCGACGCCGGTGCCCAGCTGCCGAGCGTGCTGATGATCGTCGCCGCGTTCTGCAGATCGAGCGGACCGTAAAGGCCGTCGAACTTGGCCTGCTGGCTGCGGTTCTGATCGAGCAGGCGCGCCCAGGTCGAACCGATGACGTTCGATGCCGGAACGACGCTGCTGTACGTGCCCGCAGCGATGTTCAGCACGACCGAATTGGTCGAATAGGTCAGCGTCGGGCGCAGGATCGCGCTGATCGCCGCCGGCGTGTTGAACGTGCCGACGACCCCGCCTGCAGCGGTCAGGATGGTGTAGCTGTTGCCGGCGCGGAGCGTTGCGGCCGAGTAGCTGATCTGGAGATTGCCGCCGAGATTGGCCTGATTGGTCGCGCCGTTGACGACGATGCGGTCGGAAACGCCGGTCGCGCCGAGATCGACGAGGTACCCCGAACCCGACGAGAAGACGAGCCCGCCGTTGAAGGTCAGCGTGCCGGTCGTGCCGATCGTGCCCGGGGCAAAGCTGCCCAGCACGCTGGTCGTGAAGGGCGCATTGACCGTGCCCGACCCGGTGAGCAGGCCCGACAGCAGCAGATAGTCGCCGGACGATGCCAGCGTGCCGTTGTTGAGGATCGTGCCGGTGTTCTGGCGGATCTCCATCAGGCTGGTAAGCGATGCGCCGCTGGCGATGGTCAGCTGCGAGGTCGCACCCATGATGCTGAAGCGATCGACGGTGACAGTCGAATTGAGCGTGATCACGCCGGTGTTGCGCAGCGTCACGTCATAATAGCGACCGATCGCGCCGGTGGCGCGGACGCCATCGACATTGTTCGGCACAAAGCCGGTTGCACCGGGCAGGCCGTTGGCCAGCGTCGGGGCCGGTGCAACGGTGTCGGAATAGCCGGGAATCGCCTGTGGCGTGCCGGGATCCGCCGCCGCGCCGGGCGTGCCGCCGACATTGGCGACTTCCGGCGTGCTGCTCTCAGTGGCGCTTGGCGATGCGTTCGGGACGTTGTTGCGGAAGGTGCCGGTGGCGAGATCGTAGCACTCATTGGTCGTCGGGTTGTTCGACGTGCTCGGCGACTGGAAGCACAGCTCGCCAAACTCCGGACCATTGCCCGAATTCCCGCCGCCCAGATTGGTTGGCAGCCCGTTGATCAACTGGCCCCCGGCAATCACGCGATAGGCCGGATCGAGTTCGGTCACCCAGGCCGCGCCGTCTTCCCAGTTACGGTTGCCCGCCACTGCGGTGACGTAGCGATAGGGATTGTTGGCGATGATCCAGTCCCAGTACAGGAACAGCGGCTGATAGAAGCTCTGCGTCCCGTAGCTGCCGCCGGGCTGACCGCCGAAAAAGGTCGAACCGCCCGACAGCACGCCGATCACGACCGGGGTCGAGAAGGCGCGGTCGAGGATCAGCGGGCCACCCGAATCGCCGGGACCGGTCAGACCTTCACGCGTCAGTGCGTTGTCGCGGAAACCGTTAAAGTCGCGCGGATTGGCGGTCGCCGTCCCGCGTGCGGGGTCGTCGAAATCGAGGAAATAGAGCTGCTGCGGCCGCGACGGCGATCCAGCCGTGCCGAACAGGAATTCGTTGCGGGTGTTCAGCGACACCAGTGCGCCGAGCATGTTCTCCGCGGCACGGCGACGGAAATTGCCGCCGCTCGCTGCGCCGGTCGTGCCGGTGCCGAAGCTGCCATAACCGCCGATATTGACGTGATAGCCGGTGCCGTTGGCCGGATCGATCGAACCAGGGGTCGGGAGCGGCGAGAACAGCAGCGCCCAGGTCGGGACGCCGGCGGCCGGCGTGTCGAGCACGGCGGTCGCGACATCCGCTTCAAGGAAGCAGGACGTGGCAGTGGTGCACGACGATGCCGCCAGCGATGCCGGATTATAGAAGACCTGATTGATATTGTAGAAATGCTGCGCGGTGTTGCTCTGGAAGCGACCGGCACCGCCCGTTCCACCGAGCAGCCAGCGCACGAGCTCATCGGTCTGGCCCGCAGCATTGGCGCGCGTGTTGGTTTCAAAGCCGACGCCGATCCCCACGCCACCCGAGTTCGCGCCATAGGCTGTCGCCGCGCGGGTGTTCACGCAGTGCGCGGCGAAAATGACCGTGCGCGGATTGATCAGCGTGCCAGTGCAAGTCCCGATGAACCCGCCGCCCGCATCGGTAATCATCTGACCGATGCCGGTGATGTTGACCGGATCATAGGCCTGCACCGGGGTGTAGCCGTTGTTGATGGTGATATCCGGGGTCTCGACAACATCGTCGGGCGAGACAAAGCCGTTGCCGGTCGGGGTGACCACGACCTCAATCGGATCGGTGTGCGGCGTTTCGATCGAGCCGGTCGGTGCGCCGGTATGCGGCGTCAGCGTGCTGGCGGTCAGGTCGAGCAACCCGCGCGTGACCGGTTCGTCATTCGCCAGCGCCGGCGTCGCGATCGTGCACAGGCTGAAACCCGCAGCCGACAACAGCAGCGAGGCGCGCGTAATGCGTGCAAAGTTCATGATATCCCCCAATAAATCGCGTGCTGCGGTATCGCGCACGGTGATGGGGACAGAGGCTATTGCAGTTTTGTGGCGCGTCAAGGCCCGTGCGTCGGCAGCGGCGCGTTGCGGGATCTACGATGCGCCGGAGCAACACTTGTCCGAAACGAAAAAGGGCGGCCCGTGCGGACCGCCCTTTCGCATTCCAAAGATCGTGCCCGAAGGTCGATCAGCGCTTCGAGAACTGGAAGCTGCGGCGGGCCTTCGCCTTGCCGTACTTCTTGCGCTCGACGGCGCGCGGGTCGCGGGTCAGGAACCCGGCGGCCTTGACCGGGGCGCGGAGCACCGGCTCATACTTGGTCAGCGCCTGAGCGATGCCGTGCTTGACCGCGCCGGCCTGGCCCGACAGGCCGCCGCCCTTGACGGTGCAGACGACGTCATACTGGCCATCACGCTCGGCAACGCCGAACGGCTGGTTGATGACGAGACGCAGCGTCGGACGTGCGAAATAGATTTCCTGATCGCGGCCGTTGATCGTGATCTTGCCCGAACCCGGCTTCAGCCACACGCGAGCAACGGCGTCCTTACGACGGCCGGTTGCATAAGCGCGGCCGAGCTTGTCGATTTCCTGCTGACGCAGCGGCATGGTCGAGACCGCGGGGGTCGCGACACCCGCTTCGGCGGCTTCGGAAACAGGTGCGCCGTCGGCGATCGCACCCAGATCGGAAAGGGACTGGCGATTGTCGGACATTATGCGCCCACCTTGTTCTTGCGGCTCATGCCGGCGATGTCGAGGACCTGCGGGTTCTGCGCTTCGTGCGGATGCTCGGCGCCCTTGTAGATGCGCAGGTTGCGCATCTGCTGACGGCCCAGCGGGCCGCGCGGGATCATGCGCTCGACCGCCTTTTCCAGAACGCGCTCGGGGAAACGCCCCTCGAGCACCTTCTGCGCGGTGATTTCCTTGATGCCGCCGGCATAGCCGGTGTGCTTGTAGTACACCTTGTCCGCCAGCTTCTTGCCGGTGAAACGGACCTTGTCCGCGTTGATCACGATGACATTGTCACCGCAATCGACGTGCGGGGTGAAGCTCGTCTTGTGCTTGCCGCGCAGGACGTTGGCGATGACGACTGCAGCGCGACCGACGACCAGATTCTCGGCATCGACGATATGCCACTTCTTTTCCACCTCGGCCGGCTTTACCGACTTGGTGGTCTTCATGAGCGCCTTCATGGGGCCAGACCTCTTGGGTTTAAATGAATGACGCCGCCTAAGCCGGAATGGCGCAGGACGGCGCGAACGGCGGCCAATTGACGAAATGGGAGTCGAAAGTCAAGCAAATGGCGGGATTGCTGACGGGTATCTGGATACCGTCAGCGCTTGAGCCATTCGACGATGGTGCGGTCGCGCGGCTTGCCGTCGACCGAAACCACCACTTCGACCCGCTGCGGCAGACCGGTCGCGAGGTCGAGCATGACGTCGGTCGCCTGCACCGCGCGCATCTGTTCGGCCTGCGCCAGCGTTTGGGCGAAGCGCGCCTTGGCGGCGGCATCGCCATTGGCACCCATCGCGCCCAGCTTTTCGAGCGTGCTCCGCATCGCGGCCCCATCGAATTCGGAGCGGAGCGTGATGCGGGCGCGTCCCGGCTCCAGCGCGGTCAGCGTGATCGTCGAATAGCGCTCGATACTGGTGCCGAGCAGGGCGACCGGAACCGTCTCGCTGCCGCTGACCGGCTGACCCAGCGTCAGCGCGTAGCCGCCCCAGCCAAAGATCGGGGCGATGTTCTTGAGGATGATGTCGGCACCGCTTTGCGCGTCGAGCCGGGCGAACATCGCGCGCGTCGATCCCAGCAGAGCGTCGATCTGCTTCTTGTCCGCGCCGCTCGCCGCGACGACCAGCGGCCGGCTTGCATCGATCGACTTCAGCATGGCCGACTGATGGGTCGGCCAGTCGCGCGTGCGCACGACCGTGCTGTCGGCATCGAGGTCGAAGGCGACCGGTGTCCCGGTAAAAGGCTGGATCATCGGGAGCAGTAGCGGGTGGCGCATCGCCGCCGGGATCGACGACGCGTCCATCCGCCAATGAGCGACAAAGGCGTCGCCGGCCCGTTCGAACCGCACTTCCTCAACCCAGCTATGCGTTTCGCCGCGCTTGGTCACGGTCAATCGGAATCGCTGGACCGAGCTCAAGGGCGGGGCGAAGCGCGTTTCGGTAGATTGCGCGGGGGCGGCCTGCGCGCGTCCCGGCGCGACTGGCTGCGTCGCCGCCGCAGCGGTCATGCCGGCCGCAGCCAGGATCAATAGCCCCCAACGCATCGTCAGTCCCTTATCGTTCGGTGCCGCCCGCCGGCTGCAGGTGTGTCGCCGTAAGTCTTTCGGATTGCAAGGCTCCGTCGGGCGTCAGCGTTTCGACCCGCTCGCGGCTCTCGACCACCAAGCCCGTTTGCGGGTCGATCCGGCGGAGCGTTTCCAGCGTGATCCTCGCGCTGGCGGTGCCTTCGGGTGTGGTGACGGCAATCGGCCCGGTGGCGCTGACCGAGACCTCGATTCCGTCCGGACGGGATCGCACCGCGCGCAAGCCATCGAGCTCAGTCTGGCCATAGATCGAGCCGGCGGGCACGCGGACGGCGCGGGGCGGGGCGGGCGTTGCCGCTTCGGCGACCAATTCGGGCGCGATCAGCGGAGTAACGAGCGAGGCGATCATCCGGCGCTGCGCAGCTTCGGGCTGCGCCGCAAGCGTGGCGACGATCGCGCGGACCCGCGCGGCGTGCGCCTGTGTCGCCGGATCGGTGCCGACGGGTGCCATCGCGCCCATGCCCTGGACGATTGCACGCCAGATTGCGGGCAGGTCATCGACGCCGGTCACCGCGCCGGCGCGATCGAGCTACAACACCACCGTGCGCCCGGCCAGCCCGGCAAAACCGGCGCGCAGCAGACCCGCCGGATCGCTGTCGGCCTCCCCGGGAGTCGCTGCATCCAGCGTGATTGTCACGCGATAGCCGTCCGGTGCGGCGCTGAACCGGACCGTGCGGCGCGCAACGAAGCGGCGCGTCGTCGGCCCCGCGCTACGCACGGTTTCTGTGGTCATTGTCAGCGATCGGTCGAGCGGTGGCGCAAACGCCGGTGCCGCCTGTGCCGCCATCAGCAGGATCGCCCCGATCACCGGGTCTCGGCCCGCACCCAGTCGATCACCGCGTCGCCCGCTGCGACCGGCCAGATTTCGATCACCGGCAGGTCATAGCTGTGCTGGGCCGCGATGGCATCGGCGAGCTCGCGCGCGAGTTCCGGCGTGGTTTTGAACAACGCACGATGCTCTTCGCCGTGCTCGATCGCGCCCTGCCAGCGATAGATTGAGGTGCAGGGGCCGAGCAGATTGACGCATGCTGCGAGCTGCGCCGCGACCATCGCTTCCCCGATCCGCTCGGCCTCCGCCGCATCGGCAAAGGTCGCATGGACCAGCGCGATGTCGCTCATCCGCGATAGGCCCGCACACGCCGCCCGGTGACATGGATGCCCCAGGCGGTGGCAATCACCAGCAACGCGCCGACAAACTGGTGCAGTACGCCCAGCGTGATGTCGACGCCGGTCATCACCGTGGCGATCCCGAGCAGGATCTGCACGCCGAACGCGCTATGGATCGCGACCGATGCCGAACGGCTTCCGGCGGCACGGGTCCGGCGGGCGAGCAGCACCAGCGCCACCACCGCGACCCACGCCCACCAGCGGTGGATCCAGTGGATCATCGCCGGATCATTGACCGCCGCGTCGAGGACCGACCGCACCCCGAGCACCTCGGACGGAAAGAATTTGCCGTTCATCAGCGGCCATTCATTGGTGACCAGCCCCGCATTCAGCCCGGCGGTGAACGCGCCATAGAGCAGCTGAATGAACAGGATCACCGCCACGCCCAAGCCAAAGCCGTTGAGCTTTGCCGGACGGTAGCCGGGGTCGCGCGCCAGCTGACGCAGGTCGAGGATCGTCCAGGTCAGCGCGGCGAGGATGAACAGCGCGAGCAGCAGATGCGCGGCAAGGCGAAAATGGCTGACATCGGTCCGCTCGGCGAGGCCTGAGCTGACCATCCACCAGCCGATCACGCCCTGCAATCCGCCCAGTGCCAGCAGGCCGACCAGTCGCCAACCATAGCCCTGGGGAATCGCGCGCTTCCAGGCGAACCACAGCAGCGGTGCGGCAAACGCAAAGCCGATCACGCGCGCCAGCAGCCGATGAATATATTCCCAGAAATAGATGAACTTGAACGCCGCCAGGCTCATCCCCTGATTGATCTGCTGATATTCGGGAATCTGCTTATATTTCTCGAATTCCGACAGCCATGCTGCCTCGCTGAGCGGCGGCAGGATGCCCGAAACGACCTTCCATTCGGTGATCGACAGGCCCGATTCGGTCAGGCGCGTGATCCCGCCGACGACGACGATCAGGACGATGAGCAGGGCGACGACCGTCAGCCAATTGGCGATGGCGCGCGGGCGGATGGGATGGCGGAACTCGGACACGGCCGCAATCTATGCGCCGTTGACCATAAATGCCAGTCTCTGGCGCGGATGTGATGTTGTAACTTTTCCGATCCCGCTTTATATCGCGCCCATGCATCCGACACTCGCCCCCCGATTCTGGGAACAGATCGACCTGCGCTTCGATCGCGTCGCGATCGGGCTGTCGAGCCTGTGTCTGGCGCATTGCCTGGCGACGACGGTGCTGCTCGCGCTCGCCTCGGCGGCGGGGTCGATGATGCATCCGCTGGTCCATGAAGTCGGGCTGGTGCTCGCGATCCTGTTCGGGATCGTCGCGCTCGGGCGCGGCATTCTCAAGCATGGCTATATGATGCCGGCGGCGGTCGGGGCGTTCGGCCTTGGCATCATGGCCGGCGCGCTGACGCTCGAGCATGGTGGGCCGGAAATCGTGTGGACGGTGATCGGCGTGTCGATCCTCGCGCTCGGCCACGACCTCAATCGCCGCGCGACCTACTGATCCGGCGCTTGCCCGCTGCCCGGCGCGGGCCTACATTCACGTCATGCACGCGCACACGCCAGAAAACCATCGGCACCATGAGCATCACGGGTCCGACCTGACCGCCGCCGCACAGGCAACGCTGGAAAAGGCGGGCGAGCAATGGACGACGATGCGTGCATCAATCTTCGAGGTGCTGGCCGGGTTCGACAAGCCTGCGTCCGCCTATGACATTGCCGAAGCGGTGTCGAAGCGCGAAGGGCGGCGGGTCGCGGCGAACAGCGTCTATCGCATCCTCGACCTGTTCGTGTCGTCGAACCTGGCGCGGCGGGTCGAAAGCGCCAATGCCTATGTGGCCAATGCGCATCCCGACTGCCTGCATGACTGCATCTTCCTGGTGTGCGATTCGTGCGGGAACACCACGCATCTCGACGATGATTCGATCACCCGCACCGTCCGTTCGGCGGCCAAGGGCGCCGGCTTCTCGCCCGTGCGCCCGGTGATCGAGGTGCGCGGCAAGTGCGCCGACTGCGACTGAAGCCACCACGTTGAACCCGGTCGAGCTCGCCGCGGCGGCGCTGGGGCTGATCAATGTCGCGCTGGTGGCGCGGCGCAGCCTGTGGAACTACCCGTTCGGCATCGCGATGGTTGCGCTCTACTTCTTCGTGTTCGCCGATGCGAAGCTGTACAGCGATGCGCTGCTGCAAATCTTTTTCCTCGTCATCCAGCTCTATGGCTGGTGGAACTGGAGGCGCAGCGACCGGGTCGATGACGGGGTTGCCGTGCGCCGGCTGGACTATCCCGCGCGCGTAGTGTGGATCGTGGGCACGGCGCTCGCGTGCATCGTCTGGGGCGCGGCGATGGCGCGCTATACCGATGCCGCCGTACCCTATGCCGATGCCGCAGTGGCGGGGATGAGTGTCGCCGCGCAGATCCTGCAGTCGCAGCGCCGCGTCGAAAGCTGGCTGTTGTGGATCGCGGTCGATATCCTCGCGGTCGGCCTGTTCTGGAGCCGGGGGCTCTATCCAACGGCGATCCTGTACGCGATCTTCCTTGGCATGGCGGTGTGGGGCCTGTTCGCGTGGCGCGCAAAGCTCGGGGCGGCGCGGTGAAGCGCGGTTTCCTGCTCGGCAAGTTCATGCCGCCGCATGCCGGGCATCTGACGCTGGCGCGCGCGGCGCGGGCGATGGTCGACCGGCTGACGGTGTTGGTCTGCTGGCTGCCCGACGATCCGATCCCGGGCGAAATGCGGCTGGCCTGGATGCGCGAGCTGCTGCCCGATTGCGACGTGGTCGGTCATGGCGCGCCGGTGCCGCAGGCGCCCGAAGACAGCCCCGATTTCTGGCCGATCTGGCGCGGCATCGTTCGGGACGCGCACCCGGAGCCGATCGATCTGCTCTTTGCGGGAGAGGATTATGGCAAGCGCCTCGCCGAAGAGGTTGGCGGGCTGTTCGTGCCGCTCGGCGGGCGGATCATGGCGGCCGATTCCGACGGCATTGGCGGCCTGTCGGGCAGCGCGGTGCGCGCCGATCCCTGGGCGCATGCGGCCTTTCTCCCCGGCCCGGTGCGCGCGCACTACACCCGCACGATCGTGCTGCACGGGGTCGAAAGCACCGGCAAGTCCGTACTGGCCGAGCGGCTGGCGCGCCATTTCGGCACCGTCTGGGTGCCGGAATATGGCCGCGCCCAGGCCGAGGTGCATGGCGTCGAGATGGACGCCGCCGACCTGACCCTGATCGGCGACGCACAGACGGCGATGATCGCCGCGTGGAAGCGCTGGGCGACGCGCTATCTGTTTGTCGATACCGATGCGCTGATGACGGCGGCGTGGGCGCGGATGATGCTGGGCGACGCACCCGCTGGTTTGATGCAGCACCCGCGCGCCGATCTTTACCTGCTACTCGAACCCGATGTCGCGTGGATCGACGACGGCACGCGCATCTATGGCACCGATGCGAGTCGGGGGCGGTTCGCACGCCTGTGCCGCGATGTGCTCGACGAGGCCGGAGTGCGCTGGATCGCAATTCGTGGCGACTGGGACGCACGCTTCGATGCGGCGGTGGCTGCGGTCGAGGCGCTTGGCCGCGATTGACGCTGCGTCACCGCCATTTTTCACCCATCGCTCAGCTTTTGCTCATGACTGTTCATGGCCAGCGGTGTCAGGCGTTGGACAGGTTCAACGCGCTGGAGTAAATGCGGTCGAATGTCTGAACTTCCCACGACGCCGTTGCTCGATACGGTCGACACGCCCCACGACCTGCGCAAGCTTGCGCCGTCGCAGCTCCGCCAGCTTGCGGATGAATTGCGCGCGGAAACGATCAGCGCAGTCGGCACCACCGGCGGCCATCTCGGCTCGGGGCTTGGCGTAGTCGAACTGACCGTCGCGATTCACTACGTATTCAACACACCCGACGACCGGCTGGTGTGGGACGTCGGGCACCAATGCTACCCGCACAAGATCCTGACCGGGCGTCGCGACCGCATCCGCACGCTCCGCATGGGCGGGGGCCTGTCGGGCTTCACCAAGCGCGCCGAGAGCGAATATGACCCGTTCGGCGCGGCGCACAGCTCGACCTCGATCTCGGCCGCGCTTGGCTTTGCAATTGCGAACAAGCTGGCCGGCACCCCCGGCAAGGGCATCGCAGTGATCGGCGACGGCGCGATGAGCGCCGGCATGGCCTATGAGGCGATGAACAATGCCGAACAGGCGGGCAATCGCCTGATCGTCATTCTCAACGACAATGACATGTCGATCGCGCCACCGGTGGGCGGGCTGTCGGCCTATCTCGCCCGCGTCGTCTCCAGCTCCGAGTATCTCGGGCTGCGCAACCTCGCCAAGAAGATCACCGGAAGGATTTCGCGCCGCCTGACCAGCGCTGCGTCGAAGGCCGAGGAATATGCGCGCGGTATGGCGACCGGGGGTACGTTGTTCGAGGAACTGGGCTTTTACTATGTCGGTCCGATCGACGGCCATAATCTCGACCATCTGATCCCGGTGCTGGAGAATATCCGCGACGCCAAGGAGGGCCCGGTGCTGCTCCATGTCGTCACGCAAAAGGGCAAGGGCTATGCCCCGGCCGAAGCGGCGGCGGACAAATATCACGGCGTGCAGAAGTTCGACGTGATCACGGGCGCGCAGGCGAAGGCACCGCCCGGACCGCCGGCCTATCAGAATGTGTTCGGCGAAACGCTCGCCAAGCTCGCCGATACCGATCCGCGCATCTGTGCGATCACCGCGGCGATGCCCGGCGGCACCGGCGTCGACAAATTCGCCAAGGCGCACCCGGAGCGCAGCTTCGATGTCGGCATTGCGGAGCAGCACGCGGTGACCTTCGCCGCCGGCCTTGCGGCTCAGGGCATGCGCCCATTCTGCGCGATCTACTCGACCTTCCTGCAGCGCGCTTATGATCAGGTCGTCCATGACGTGGCGATTCAGAATCTGCCGGTGCGGTTCGCGATCGACCGCGCGGGGCTGGTCGGTGCCGATGGCTGCACCCATGCCGGAAGCTTCGACGTCACCTATCTCGCCTCGCTGCCCAATTTCGTGGTGATGGCCGCCGCCGATGAGGCGGAGCTGGCGCATATGACCAAGACTGCGGCGGAATATGATGCCGGGCCGATTGCGGTGCGCTACCCGCGCGGCAATGGCGTCGGCGTCGCGATGCCCGCCGAGCCGCAGGTGCTGGAAATCGGCAAGGGCCGCATCGTGCGCGAGGGCAAGACGATCGCGATCCTGTCGCTCGGCACCCGCCTCGCCGAAGCGCTGAAGGCCGCCGACATGCTGGAGGCCAAGGGGCTTTCGGCCACCGTCGCCGACCTGCGCTTTGCCAAGCCGCTCGACGAGGCGCTGATCCGTCGCTTGCTCACCACGCACGAAGTTGCGGTGACGATCGAGGAGAATGCCGTCGGCGGGCTTGGCGCGCACGTGCTGACCATGGCGAGCGACGAAGGGCTGATCGATGCGGGGCTGAAGCTGCGCACGATGCGCTTGCCCGATCGCTTCCAGGATCAAGACAAGCCCGAACTGCAATATGACGAGGCGGGGCTGAACGCGCCGCATATCGTCGAAACGGTGCTGAAGGCGCTGCGCTGGAACGAGGCCGAGGTCGGCGCCATCGCCTGACGTCCCGCGCGGGATCGCACCTTTGGCAGTTGCAAGGTGGCGGCTAAGCTGGTGCTTCGCCGCCCCCTTTTTTGCCCAATCCGTGAGCGTATCGTGCGCGGGTTCCCGCGGTGCCCTTTACCATGATCGACGGCGTTCGCCCGCGGGTTGCGTCTGAAAGATTCTTGTTCGGCGAAAACCGAAGCCCCGCCCCCTTCCTATCATAAGCCCGACGCCGTGACCGTATTTCTGCGGACTGGCGGGAACATGGGAACCGCCAGGGCAGAAGGCTCAGGCACCGAAATCAAGGGTGGGCACGCACGAATGACCAAGTATTTTCTCCTTCTGGCCGCCGCGCCGCTGGCACTGATCGCGCCGGCGCAGGCACGCGATGCCGATCCGGTCGAGCCGGCGGCACAGCAGGGCGCCGAGCCGAAACAGGAAGTCTTCTCGACCGGCGTCGCCAAGGGGCGCGACCGTCTGGATCAGGCGACCTCGACCAGCGCGCTGCGCGGCGAGGAAATCGAAAAGCTCGACGCGACCTCGGTCGCGCAGGTCGTGCGCAACATTCCCGGCATCCGGGTCGAGGCGTCGGCGGGCGTTGCCAACAACAGCTACACGATCCGCGGCCTCCCGCTTGCGTCGATCGGCTCGAAATATCTGCAGTTTCAGGAAGACGGTCTGCCGATTCTCGAATTCGCCGATTTCTCGTTTCTCGGCGCGGACATGTTCCTGCGTGTCGATGCCAACCTGAAGGCAGTCGAAGCGATCCGTGGCGGGTCGTCCTCGACCTTTGCGTCGAACGCGCCCGGCGGCGTCATCAACTTCATCACCAAGACCGGTGAAGAAGAGGGCGGCGCGATCTCGGCGACGACCGGTATCGGCGAAGAGCTTTATCGCATCGATTTCGACTATGGCGGCCGCCTCAGCGACACGCTGCGCTATCAGGTCGGCGGCTTCTACCGTGAGGGCGAAGGTGCCCGCGCGACCGGCTATTCGGGCCATCGCGGCGGCCAGTTCAAGGCCAACATCACCAAGGAACTGCCCAACGGCTATATCCGCCTGCACGGCAAGTATCTGGATGACCGCACCCCGGCCTATTATTTCGCGCCGCTGCGCGTGAGCGGGACCAACGACAAGCCGGTCTATGAGAATATCGCCAATTTCGACATCCGCCATGACACGATGCTGTCGGCCAACATCCCGACGCAGGTGACGCGCGACGGCACCAACCAGGTGCGCAGCTTCGACATGCGCGACGGCGTCAATCCGGTGGTCAAGGCGGTCGGCCTTGAATCGCAGATCGATGTCGCGGGCTGGACGATCACGGAGCGCTTCCGCTTCGCCGACATCTCGGGCCAGATGCTGCAGAACTTCCCGCTGACGATCGCACCGGCCGCTGGCCTGGCCCCGTCGCTGGGTGGTCCCGGCGCGACGCTCAGCTATGCCACCGGCCCCAATGCCGGCCAGGCGATCAACCCGCTGACCGTCAACGGCAATGGCCTGCTCGCGGCGTCGCTGCTGATGAACATCCAGGTCAACAGCCTCGACAACATGACCAACGACATCCGCGCCAGCCGCGTATGGGATGTCGCGGGCGGCAAGCTGACCTTCACCGCCGGCTTCTACAAGTCGCGTCAGTCGGTCAACACCGACTGGCTGTTCACCTCGGTGATCAGCGATGTGCATGGTGAGGGCGCAGCGTCGCTCGTCAACATCCGCACCGCAGGCGGGATTCCGCAGACCGACAATGGCGTGTTCGCCTATAGCGCCGCGCTCGTCACCACCGGCTATCGCCGCAAGTTCGATGTCGAGTTCGATACCAACGCGCCCTATGGTTCGGTCAACTTCCACATCGGCAAGGTCGCGATCGGCGGCAGCATCCGCTTCAACAGCGGCAAGGCGCAGGGGTCGATCTATGGCGGCGAGCTGGGCGGCGGGCGCACCCCGATCGTTCCGTTCGACGTCAATGGCGATGGCACCGTCACCCCGGCCGAAACACGTGCGGGTTTCCTCCCGCTGACCGCGCCGGCCCCGGTCGATTTCGAGTATGACTATGTCAGCTACACGGCGGGCGTGAACTATCGCGTGGCCGAGGAAATGGCCGTGTTCGCGCGCTACAGCCGTGGTGGCCGCGGTGCGGCAACGGGCCCGCTGTTCACCCCCGCCTATGACCCGATCAGCGGTGGGTTGTTCGATCAGGCTGATGGCTATGACCTGGTCAAGCAGGCCGAAGGTGGCGTGAAGTTCCGCAAGTCGAACCTGACCCTCAACCTCACCGGGTTCTGGGCCAGCACCGACGAGCGCAACATGCAGATCAACACCAGCGCTGCCGGTGTCACCCAGGTCGAGCGGATCTATCGCACTTATGAAGCCTATGGGCTCGAGTTCGAGGGTGGCTATCAATATGGCCCGTTCAGCATCACGGCTGGCGCGACCTGGACCAAGGCGGAAATCGCCAAGGACCAGTTCAACCCGGCGGCGGTCGGCAACACGCCGCGTCACCAGCCGGATCTGATCTATCAGACCACCGCGCAATATGAGGACAAGCGCTTCACCGTCGGTGCCAATATCGTCGGCACGACCGGCAGCTTCGCGCAGGACACCAACCAGCTGCGCCTGCCGGGCTACACGCTGGTCAACGGCTTTGCGCAGGTACGGTTGACCGAAAATGTCCAGCTGAGCGTGACCGCGAACAACCTGTTCGACACGCTGGCGCTGACCGACGTCAACCAGGCAGCGATCCCGGCGACTGGCATTGTCACCGCGCGCGCGCTCAACGGGCGCACGGTGGCAGGATCGGTCCGCTTCTCCTTCTGATCCAACAGCTGCCGGGGCGTGCGCGTCCCGGCAGCAACCCATTCTACAGTTTCATCGATCCGGAAGCACATTCATGCTGAAGTCCCTGAAGATCCCGCGCAAACTGGGCCTGTCGTTCCTGATCATCTGCGCGTCCGCTGCGGTGATGATGGCGGTGTTCTTCTCGAACATCTCGATGATCCGCTCGGTCACCGACGCCAACACGGCGGCGCAGAGCCGCTATGCCAAGGCGCTGGCGCTCGAAACCGCATTGCTGCGGCAGAACAGCCAGATGCGCGGCTATCTGGTCACCGGCGACAAGACCTACCTCAAATCCTATGAGGAAGGGCGCGTCGATTATGACAAGGCGTCGGCGGAACTTGAGGCGGAGCTGACCGATCCCAAGCTGATCGAAGCGGTGCAGGTCTCGCGCAAGGAAACGCTCGACTGGCGCGCCAAATGGGGCGACCGGCTGATCAAGCGCGTCGATGGCGGTGATCTGGCGGGCGCGCAAGCCGAAGTGCAGGCGGCGGGCAAGGCGGTGCTGGTCAGCGCCGCCGTACTGCCGTTGCGCGATGTGCGCGACGCCGAACTGGCGACGATCGAACAGGGCACGGCGACGCAGGAAGCGGCGATGGATACCGCGACGACGGTGTTGATCGTCGGCGGCATCGCGTTGATCGCCCTCGCCATCGGTCTCGCCTGGCTGCTTAGCCGCGCCATTGCCACGCCGATCTCGGCGCTCACCGGGACGATGAGCACGCTCGCCTCGGGTCGCAACGATGTCGATGTCGATGGCGCCGATCGTCGCGACGAACTCGGCGACATGGCGCGCGCCGTGCTCGTCTTCCGCGACGCCGCCATCGCCAAGCAGGCGACCGACGCGGCGGCGGCCAAGGCCGAAGCCGAGCAGAAGATGGTGGTCGAGATCGTCTCGTCCCAGCTGTCCGAACTCGCCGGCGGCAATCTCACCGCCCAGATCGACGCCGACTTCCCCGCCGATTATGCTGCGGTGAAGTCCAATTTCAATGCCGCGGTGACCAGCCTGCGCGGCTTGATCGCATCGGTGATGGAGGCGACCGCATCGATCCATTCCGGGTCGGGCCGGATCGCCGAAGCATCGGAAGATCTCGCCCGCCGGACCGAGGCCAATGCCGCGAGCCTCGAGGAAACTTCCGCCGCGATCGTCCAGATGGACCAGCGGCTCAAGACCACCGCCGCCGCCGCCGGTCAGACGGTCGAGCGCGCCAACGGGGCGATCGGAACCGTCGCCAATGGTCGCGCGGTCGCCGAAGGTGCGGTGGCAGCGATGGGCCGCGTCGCCGACAGCGCCAAGGGCATCGACAGCGTGATCGAGGGGCTGGACAAGATTGCGTTCCAGACCCGCGTCCTTGCGATGAACGCTGCGGTCGAAGCCGGGCGTGCCGGCGAAGCGGGACGCGGCTTTGCCGTCGTCGCCGACCTCGTCTCCGCGCTTGCCATGCGTGCCGAGGAAGAAGCGGGCCGCGCGCGCGATCAGCTAACCGCAACCCAGACCGACATCGTCGCTGCAGTCGAGATGGTGCAGAAGGTGGACAGCGCGCTGGTCGAGATTTCGACCGATGTCAGCGAGGTGCATTCGCTGCTCGACAGAATCGCGCAGGACAACCACGCCCAGTCGTTCGCGATTACCGAGGTCAGCTCGGCGATCGGGACGATGGACCAGACCACCCGCCAGACCAGCACGATGGTCGAGCAAAGCTCTGCCGCCGCGCGCGACCTGGTGAACGAAGTGACGCATCTTGCCGAACAGGCGGGGCAGTTCACAGTCGAAGGCGGACGCAGCCCGGTCCATATGATGCAGCACCGGGTCGCCCGGTCGATGTCGGCGGATATGTGGACGGCGGCGTGATCGAACAGGGCGAGCGCCCGGTGCCAGTGCAGCGTAACGCCGCGTCCGCGCGGGCGGGGGACTTCGCATGAACATGATGACGCGCGTCGGCTCCCAGGGGGAGCTGCGCCGCCAGTCACGGGTCATCCGTGCCCTTGGCTCCGAATTTGTGGCGGCCGTGCTGGAAGCCGGCGATCGCCAGCTCCACCGCGCGCCGCAGACTGCAGCCTTGATCGAAGGCTGGCCCGACGATCCGTCGGCGGCGGCGCTGGCGATGCGCTTCAATGCGGCGTTGCACGCGCTGGCGCGACGCGGCGACGTCGCGGATCTGAGCGCGCTCTATCAGCGCGAACATGATGATTTCGACCGCGCGATCGGTGCTGCGCTCACCACGCACGACCGGTTCATCGTCGGGTGGATGCATGCGCCGACCCAGACCAACGAAGTGGCGCGCGCCGCCGGCTTCGCTGCGGCGCTGATGGCGCTGCGTGTGCGCACCGACATGCCGGTCGAGCTGCTCGAAATCGGGTCGAGCTGCGGCCTCAATCTCAATCTGGCGCGCTATCGATACGTGCTGGGCGATGTCGTTGCGGGCGATCCCGACTCCTCGGTGCGGATCGCGCCGGAATGGCGCGGGATGAACCCGGTGGCGGCGCCGATCGAGGTCGTGCAGGCGCGTGGGGTCGATCTCAACCCGCTTTGTGCCGATGACCGGCGCGCGCGTGAGCGGCTCTTGTCGTTCGTGTGGGCAGACCAGCCGCGGCGTATCGAGCGGCTCAACGCCGCGCTGCGACTGGCGCGCGCGCATCCGCCAGCGCTGACGCGTGCCGACGCGACCCGGTGGCTGCCCGACCAGCTCGCCGAGCCGCAGGCCGACGGCGTGTGCCGCGTCGTGTTTCATTCGATGGTGCTGCAATATCTGGCGCCCACGGCGCGTGCGTCGGTGATCGACGCGATCCATGCTGCGGGCGCCCGCGCGACCGAAGCGCGACCGCTGGCCTGGCTCAGCCTTGAATGGACACCCGGACGTGAACGCGTCGAACTGGCGCTGACCTGCTGGCCCGATGGTGTGCGCCGGGTACTCGCCACCTGCCATCCCTATGGCGAATGGTTCGACTGGCACGGTTGAACCGCCCGCCGATTCCGCGCAGCATCTCCGCACTTGCGCACCATGCGGTTTCCCGCTTAGGTAGCGCTAACATGAGCGCGGATGGACCGTGCCAGGGGAGAGGAGAATCGGGTGACCCAGACATCGGGGGGGCAAGCCAATACCGGCCTGGTCTTTGCCATCGTTGCCGTGGCGACGATCGGCGGTTTGCTGTTCGGCTATGACAGCGGTGCCGTGAACGGCACGCAGGACGGACTGAAATCCGCATTCACGCTCAACGACACAACGTTGGGCTTCACCGTCGGCTCGCTGCTGATCGGCTGCTTCATTGGTGCCTTCTTTGCCGGCACGCTGGCGGACAAGATGGGCCGCCGCAACGTGATGCGCCTGGCCGCGATCCTCTTCTTGGTCGGCGCGCTGGTGCAGGGTTTCGCGCATGACCAGACGATCTTCGTGATCGCCCGGATCGTCGGCGGCATGGCGGTCGGTGCAGCATCGGTACTGTCGCCCGCTTATATTTCCGAAGTCGCCCCCGCCAATATTCGCGGGCGGATGACGACGGTGCAGCAGGTGATGATCATCACCGGCCTCACCGCCGCATTTGTGGTGAACTATTATCTCGCCCAAGCGGCCGGTTCTTCGCTCGCGCTGTTCTGGGCGGGTATCGAGGCGTGGCGCTGGATGTACCTGATGCAGGCGCTGCCCGCTGCGGTGTTCCTGATCGCGCTGTTCTTCATCCCCGAAAGCCCGCGCTACCTTGTCGCCAAGGGCCGCGATACCGAGGCGCTGACCGTGCTGACCAACCTGTTCGGCTCGGAAGCCGGGACCGCCAAGCTGGGCGAGATCAAGGCGAGCTTCTCGACCGATCACAATCCGCGCCTCAGCGACATTCTGTCGAAGGGCAAGGGCGGCTTCCTCGGCATCCGCAGCATCGTGTGGGTCGGCATCATGCTGGCGGTGTTCCAGCAACTGGTCGGCATCAATGTGATCTTCTACTACGGCGCGACGCTGTGGCAGCTGGCTGGCTTCACCGAGCAGGATTCGCTGATGATCAACATCGTCTCGGGCGGTGTCTCGATCGCGGCGTGTTTCATCACCATCGCGGTGATCGACAAGATCGGGCGCAAGCCGCTGCTGCTGATCGGCTCGGCCGGCATGGCGGTGACGCTGTTCGTGATGGTCTATGCGTTCAGCCAGGGTTCGCTCGACGCCAACGGCAAGCTGGCGCTGTCGTCGCAGCTGGGGATGATCGCGGTGGTCGCCGCCAATCTCTATGTGATCTTCTTCAACGTCAGCTGGGGCCCGGTGATGTGGGTGATGCTGGGCGAGATGTTCCCGAACCAGATCCGCGGATCGGCGCTGGCAGTGGCGGGCTTCTTCCAGTGGTTCGCCAACTATCTGATCGCCCATACCTTCCCGGCGATGGCGACGTGGA
>FWWL01004819.1_pt1 | contig 22095 bp, 22 predicted proteins | sample 2228331 | NCBI WGS metagenome assembly FWWL01 (sample SAMEA103939775, study PRJEB20133) | metagenome | reverse complement strand
GACCTGAAAGGAATTCCAGCCAGATCAAGCATATAGAGTATGTTTGTAAAGGTCAGTTCCGATTGAAGAGTAAAACCAAGAATATCGAATTCTTTCAGCGCGATTCCAGTCTCAACGCCACACAGCTCAGCCCTGCCGCTCCTTATAAGATCTGCCATGTCGATATCAGGTGCGTAAGCCCTATCAACAACCGCATACTCAAGGCTGTTGCCAAGAAAATAAAGAATCTGAAGCCCGAGATTTGATAGCCCTATCTCATAGAGGTCTGGATAAATAAGAACTGATCTTACCGGAGCATCTTTCTTTTGAATGGCATTGAACTCTGAATCAAGATACTGGCCGGGCTTTTTCACTGAGAGCAAATCAATAAATCCGGAGCGCAACCGGCATCACATCTCCTGGTTCCTGCCTGAAAGCAGCCGGGTGAGAACAAAGACAATAACCATCGGAAAAAAGAACGAAATAGCTTTAATTCCCTTCTTTCTTTTTTTCTCCTTTTTCTGCATCTCGATAAAGAGGAGCAAAAGGAGGAAAGCACCTGCAAACATCATATCGAATTTCTCTGAAAGCTGCTCTTTCAGTCCTGCCTTTAAGAACAGGTTTTTCGAAACGCTTATCAGCCTGATGCCGCTTTCAAAGCCCAGCGGACCGAAGAAATAGATGAGTAAGAGACCTTTTAGAGCAAGCCATACCGCTTTTGAAAGTGATTTTTTCCGTCTTACGTCATCAAATATATTATAGTCAAGAACGAATGGAAGCACTTCATCAGGCGCAATAGCCAGAATACCTTGAGCAAGTTTTGAAACCAGCTCAGATTTTGATTTTGAAGCAATGATTTTATAAGAATTTACATTTAAGGCTGAGTCCAGAATTTTTTTTGCTTCCTCTGAACCATTTCCTGATAAAAACACCAGATAGCGGTAGTTCAGATTTGAAACGAGCTCAGCTGCACCGGCAATTTTTTCAATCTCTTTTAAAGGATTTCTGGAGTAAATGATAACAGTATCGGCCTTTTCAACCCTCTCAAAAAGTTCATCATTTAACTCAAAATCAAGTGAAACGAACTCAAAGTGATTACAAAGACTTCCGGCAATGAGGTAAACCAGCTCCCTGTAAGACTCTTCATCTGCAGCAAAAACGACAAAATCAGGTTCGCCCAGTTCTGTCTTCTTAAGTTCCCTGTAAGATATAAGGCTGTTTTTTGCGGCTTTTACTATCTTTGAAGCATACGCACCCATTTAATCTCACTTCCTCGAAGCAAATCTCGATGACCAGAAGCTCTGTATGATTCCCAGGGTAATCATGTTAATAAGGAAGAAGCTGCCTCCATAACTCACGAAAGGCAACGGTATTCCTGTAACCGGCATTATGCCAACATTCATCCCAATATTTACAAACACATGAAATACAAACATCGCTGTATACGAAAAAATGAAGATCGAGGACATTCTATCCTTGATTGCATGAGCAATCATAATCAACCTGAAGACGAGAATGAAGTAAAGAATAACTAGAAATACCGAGCCGGCAAATCCTGTTTCTTCTCCGATGACTGAGAAGATAAAATCCGCGTGGCGTTCTGGAATGAACCTTAGCAAGGACTGAGTGCCCGAGTAGATGCCTTTTCCCTTCAGACCACCCGAACCGATAGCTATTTTAGCCTGGACAATGTTATAACCGGAACCACTCATATCTGCTTCGGGATTCAAAAAAGAGGTCAGCCTTTTTATCTGATAATCATGCAAAATACCAAACTTCAGTGCAAGAACAAAAAGAAGAATAAAAGCAAGCACGAAGATAAGCATGTCACGAAGGTTTGCCCCTGAAGCAAAAACTGCTGCAAACCAACCAACAAGAAGAACGACGGTGGTTCCAAGGTCTGGCTGCAGAAATATCAGGACAGCAGGAATTCCGACAATAACCAGAGATTGTGTAATCTCATTCAGAGCCGGTGCCCTGTCTTTTATCCTGGATAAAAAGCTGCTTAAAAAGAAGATTACAAAAAGCTTGGCAAACTCCGAAGGCTGGATATTTGCCGGACCGAATTCAATCCAACGCTGAGCGCCGAGCTTGGTTTTTCCCACGAAAAACACAGCAATTAGCAAAATTATCGTGACAACGTAGAAAAACAGAGCGTAACCTTCAACTTTTTTAAAATCAAAGAAACTCAGAACAAAAAACACAATGAATCCTGCAATCATCCACATTATCTGCCTGTTTATAAAGTACTCTGAGCTTACTCCTCTGATTCCGGATTGTGTAGCAGAAGAAATCATCAGTAACCCGAAAGCAGAAAGAGCTAATGTTACAAAAAGAATGGTTATATCAATACTCTTTAATCTTAAAATCAGCTTATCTCTCATCTTGAAGTATCAGCCGCTTTCACAAGTTCTTCTTCTTTAACTCCAAAAAGTCCTGCCATTATATAGCGGACAGCCGGCGCTGCAACCTCTCCACCGTGCCCGCCTTCTTCAACCAGCACACAAACAACATACTGCGGATCATCATATGGTGCATAACCCACAAACCATGAAAAATCATCCTTACCGAACACCTGAGAAGTTCCAGTTTTCCCGGCTACCTCCACCGGAAATCCTGAAAAAGCATACCTGGCGGTTCCGGAAACAATCACCTCTCTTAATCCCCTTCTGATGATGCTTAAAGCCCGTCTGTCAACTTTAACTTTGAAGTCCACTTCAGGCTCAAATTTGCGAAAAATCGAACCATCAGCCCGTGTCACTTTCTCAACAAGCTGCGGCTTATAGAATATTCCTCCATTTGCAATTGCCGCATAAAATCTTGCTACTTGAAGAGGTGTGGCAAGCATATCTCCCTGCCCGATTGCCATATTTACAGTATCACCCGGAAGCCAGATCTGGAGCTCCTTCTTTTTAAAGTAGTTCTTTTTCCACTCTTTATCAGGTACTCTGCCTGCGATCTCTCCTGTTGGTATGCTCGTTTTTCTGCCAAAACCGAATTCTCTTGCTGTCTTCTGAAGAGGCTCCCCTTTTTTCTTGTAAAGTCGGTAGCCGAGCTCATAATAAACGACATCGCATGATTCCGATATGCTTCGCACAAGTCCTATATTTCCATGCCCGGATCTTTTCCAGCATGACTTTGGCCAGTCCTTTCCAAAACCATACCATTTTCCGGAGCAGAGAAAAATTTCTCCTGAACTTACCAGTCCATTCTCAAAAGCACTGATGAGCGTGAGTGGTTTGAATGTGGAACCCGGAGGATACGCTGATTTTGTGGCTCTGTTAAGAAGCGGGTAACCGCTCTTTGCAGAACTCAGCAATTTCCACGTTTCAGGATCTATGCCTGTAACAAATAGATTGGGATCGTAGGAGGGGTAAGAAGCAATAGCTATAATCCTTCCGGTTTTCGCTTCAAGCACAACTGCAGCACCGGCTTTTGCATTCTTGTAACCAAGCTTCTTTGCACGCTCGATTGCTTTTTCAACCGCCTCTTCGGCTCTCTTCTGCACCCTTGCATCCAGTGTCAGATAAATATTGTTGCCACTTTTTGCCGGCGTTCTATCTATTAGTCGCCTGATGTTGCCGAGGGCATCCACCTCATATATTGCCTGCCCTTTCTCACCTCTAAGCAGGTAATCATATGCGCGTTCAATTCCTGTCTTGCCTACAATATCTCCCCTTTCTACCCCTTTATATGAAGCGTTTTTAAGCTGCTCATCAGAAACCTCACCAACATATCCGATCGTATGAGCCGCAAGCGTCATCTTCGGGTATTCTCTTATTGCCAGGTAATCTATCTCAATTCCTTTAAAATCTTCTTTTCTCTCGCGCAGGTAGGAGATTTTTTCAAACGGAACATCCTTTTCGATTATTACTTTGCCCCCATATCTGTAGAAAGCTTTCTTCGCTCTGTCCATAAGCACACTCGAACTTGTCTCAAGAACCTGAGAAAGTTTTTCGAAAAGCTCTTTATCTTCAATGTGCTCTTTATCAATAAAGATGGCAAAGGAATAGCGATTTGAAGCAAGAACCTCTCCGGTTCGATCAAAAATCTTTCCTCTCAGCGCAGGAGTTTTTTCTATTTTCAATCTGTTTTCTTCTGCAAGCTGCTTGTAGTATTCATAATTGACAACCTGCAAAAACCAGAGGCGCAGAATCAGAATTACAATCATTGCCGCAAAAAAGGTTGTTGCTATAGATAAACGTGTATCGAAAGTTTTATGCCAATCAAATTTCTGCTTCTTTGCCCCTTTCATTACCTCACCTTAACCATAAGCGAGTAAAAACCTGCAAATATTCCCGTAAACAGAGCGGCAGAGACAAAACCCTTTATATCTGATGTAATGAGCAGGCTCCCGTCAATAATCAGATGAAACACAAGAACAAAGAAGCTCCGTGTTATAAAGACAAGCAAACCTGCCGAAAAATACCATATCGGCGTTTCAAAAGAAAAATACCGCCTCAAAACCGAGACTGTCAGAGATGTCAGCGCAAATGCAGCTGCATTAACTCCAAGCACTTCAGGAGTTATCAGATCAAGCACCAGGCCTGCAACTGCCCCGATAATCACTGCCTTTTCTGGAGTCCTGTGGTTTGCAGCAAGAAAAGTTATGAGAGCGGTCGCAAATACGAGTGCAGGAAAACCAGGAAGGTTCCAGGTAATAAAAATGGCTGCAATAAATACTGAGAAAACTGCAATCAGCCACCGCAATATCACTGCCTGACACCTTTCTCGATTAATACTTCAGATAAGGTGGTTGATCGCTTGCTGATTCCTGCAGCTGAAGTTTTCTTACCTGTTTTTTCTGGAGCGCTCAACGGGCTTTTCATGATGATGACAAAATCAGTTGTCAGAAAGTTAACAGCGGGGCCGACTTCAATCTGAAGATCAAGACTGTTAGGATCATCTTTTATGCTCTTAATTGTTCCTATGAGCACGCCTTCAGGATAAACGCCGCCAAGCCCTGAGGTTACAACCACCATGCCGATTGAAACTTTGCTTTCACGAGGAATGAATCTCAGGTAAAGCTTGCCGTCCGTAGAGCCTTCGACTATACCCCTTTCTGACGTCTCGGCAACTCGCGCAGACACAGCAGATAAAGGATGATTTACAGGTATAACGATTGAAGACGATTTTCCGGCTGAATATACCTTCCCGAAAACCCCATCTGGCGTGATAACTGGCATGTTTTCTTCAACACCATCCGCGGTGCCTTTGTCTACAGTGTAGAACTTGCCGCTCAGCTCCTGGTTAATAGCGATGATTTCAGCGAAGCACAGGATTTCCTGATTTCTTTTTTTCAGCTCAAGAAGCGTTCTCAGTTCTTCATTTTCTTTCTTCAAATCCTGTGCCTCAAGAATTGTGCGCCTTGCGTTCTTTAATTCATTTCTGAGCTTTAAGTTTTCTTCTCTCAATTCAGCTGCTCTGAAAACACCTAATAACCAGTTTTCAATACTTGTGTAGCCTTTCTTTACCGTACTTAAAGGATACGTAGCTATATCGCGTGCCCTGTTCTTGAATTCATGCAGAAATCCGCCCCTGGTCTCTTTTATAAACACTGAGCTGATTGCTATAGCTATTATTAAAACTAAAGCAAGAGTAAGATAAAGGCGGCTGCCTTTCCTCCGCCCTCTCAAGCGATCGCCTCCAGTATTTTTAGATTCAGAGAAAACTTAAAAATTACGCTATCTTGCTCCTGAATAAAGCACTTTTCTCAGAGTTGCAAGATCTTCAAGAGCTCTGCCCGAACCTCGGACGACACATGTTGTAGGATCCTCAGTAAGATGAACAGGCATACCGGTCTCATCCCGCAACCTCTGATCAAGTCCTTTAAGCTGTGAGCCACCACCCGCAAGAAACATTCCCCTGTCCATAAGATCGCTTGCCAGCTCAGGTGGAGTTTCTTCGAGCGTTTCCTTAATCGTCTGCACTATTGAACTTACCGGCTCCTCAATTGCCGCTCTTATTTCTTCACTTGAAACAACAATGTTTTTCGGAAGACCGGTTAAGAGATCTCGACCGCGCACTTCAACATCGATTTCCTGTGCGAGTGGATAAGCTGAGCCTATCTGAATTTTTATTTCTTCTGCTGTTCGCTCACCGATCATCACGTTGTATTCTTTCTTGATATACTGAATTATTGCCTCGTCAAATTCGTCTCCACCGATTCTTAAGGACTTTGCAACTACTATTCCGCCGAGTGAGATAACGGCAACTTCAGTTGTTCCTCCACCGATATCAACAATCATATTTCCTGTAGGCTCGTGAACCGGAAGGCCTGCGCCTATAGCTGCTGCCATCGGCTCTTCTATCAGGTATGCCTCTCTGGCACCTGCAGAAATTGTTGCCTCATAAACTGCTCTTCTCTCAACCGCAGTAACACCCGAAGGCACACATACCACTACTCTGGGCTTTACAAGAAAGTTTCTCCTGTGAACCTTTTGAATAAAATGCCTGAGCATTGCTTCAGTTACTTCAAAATCAGCGATAACTCCGTCTTTTAAAGGTCTGATTGCCACAATGTTTCCGGGCGTTCTACCTAGCATTTTTTTAGCTTCTTCTCCAACTGCAAGAATTTTGCCGCTGTCCTTCTCGATAGCCACAACCGATGGTTCGTATAAAACGATGCCTTTACCTTTAACATGAACAAGAGTTGTTGCTGTTCCGAGATCAACAGCCATATCCTTTCCAAAAGGCGCCATCAAAAATTCAAACATCACCAAACCTCCGATATTCTTTAAAAAAGAAAGTCCCTTAAAGTTAAAATAATACCATATCGAACGATAACTGTAGCAAAGTCGTTGAGATTAGAGCATCAAGCTTTCAGATAAGCATTTATCTTTGACTTAACAAGATTTGCTATTATACCGCAAACAAAACCGGAAAACGCTGAGATAATTCCAGATACCTGAAGGTAATAAAGAGGAGCAGTGCTCATAAGTATCAGCGAAGCCGCAAAAAGCTGAGACAGGACATGGAATGCAGCCATCAGCACTGATATCCCCGCAAAAGTTACTCCGCCCGGCTTTGTCTTCTTTGATAGAACTATTACAAAAGTTGCAGCAAGTGTCCCTGAAAGAGATATGAAAAAACCGATTGGATTCAGACCCCTCAACACCATATTCACCACAATCACTTTAAGCAGCTGAACTGCAAGAATCTCAGCAGGAGAGAAAAAACTTGCAAAAAGAAGCAAAAAAATGTTGTTAAGCCCGTATCCAGCACCCGGAATAGGTATTGCAGGCAGTGTCGTATCCTCAATTAGGGATGCCGCTATTGCTCCAGCAGCCACAAAAGATATAAGAGAGATTTTCGAAACTCTTCTGCTGTTATCTGTTGACGGCATCTAATGAACTGTCTCCTTCAACTGAAATGACAAGTTTACCGGGAAGGCATATTATTCTTTCACCAGGGTTACCTGCAGCGCCTGATCTCACGCATAATCTGTCAGGGCAATCGGCTTTACGAACTCGCACAGACTCATCTTTTATCTCTATTAGATATCTGTAGTTTCCAGATGCTACTTCCAGAGTAATTTCTCTATCTGCAGGGTATCGATATGTTTTTCCTGGAGTTTCAATCACAAAATACCTTGCTTTCCCCTGCGAGGCTAACATTGAATCTGCAGCAAAAGCAAAAAAAACAATTACAATAAAGAGAATTAGCAAATCTACCGGACTGAAAAAACCGGATCTTAGATTTGTTTTATGCATTTTGTGGGGCACTTTTCAACACAAACAAGTGCCAGCTGGCACTTTTCGTAATCAACCCGCGCAAGATTGTTTTCGACGGAAAATGCAGAGTTTGGACAGTTTTTTTCGCATATCCTGCAGGCGATACATCCGCTGTCGCATACTGCCCTCACATTCTTTCCAATTTCTGGGTTTGAGCAGGCAACGTAAATGCCTCCTTTTTGAGGAATCATCTGAATAATTCCTCTCGGGCAGGTTTTCACACATATACCGCATCTTGTGCATTTATCCAGGTCTATAAGTGGTAATCCGCTTTCGTCCATTGTGATTGCATCAAACGGACAGACTCTTTCGCAATCTCCATAACCCAGACAGCCGTAGCTGCAGGGAATGTCTCCGTTGAACTGCTTCTGAACAGCATAACACGTTTTTTCACCTGTGTATTCAAAGACCGGCTCAACAGTATTTCTTCCTTTGCCGCAGTTTATTACCGGCTTTACTGTATAGCCTGTTTTTGTGACCTGAACACCGAGAACCTCACCAATGAACTTTAGTTCTTCTTCGCCACCAACAACGCAAGCATCAGGAGGCGCCTTGCCCTCTGCAATCGCCTGAGCTGCCGCCTCGCACCCTGCATATCCGCAGGCGCCACAGTTAAGCTGTGGCAGCACCTCAAAAATTGCTTCGACTTTTGGATCTATATGAACTTTCATTTTTTCGCCAACATATGCAAGCAGCCCACCTAGGACTATTCCGAGTCCTCCGAGAACCGCAACCGCTTCTAAAATCAGTGTCAAGTTCATACCCTGCTATACCTCCAGCTTACAGCCCGAAAAGTCCGCTGAATCCCATGAATGCGAGCGAATAGAGAGCAGCAGTTATAAACGCAATTGGAGCACCTTTCAGGCTTTCTGGCACGGGTGCCAGCTCAAGTCTTTCTCTTATAGACGCAAAAGTAATCATTACAAAACCAAATCCGAGAGCGATTCCAACAGAGTAAACGATAGCCTCGATAAAGCTGTAGTTGTAGGCAATTGCCATCTTGAAGAATCCCGGTTTTACTGACTCAGTTGCCGCTGCAAGAACAGCGCAGTTCGTGGTAATCAGAGGAAGATAGATACCCATTGCTTTATAGAGAGCCGGGCTTGTCTTTCTCAAAACCAGCTCTACAAGCTGCACAAGAGATGCTATAACCAGAATAAAAGCAATTATATAAAGGAATGAATCAAGCCCGAAGGGAACAAGGAAGAGGCGAAAAACAACCCAGCTGATTGCCGTTGCCATCGTCATTACAAAAAGCACAGCAAAGCTCATACCGATTGAAGTTTCAACTTTTGTCGACACTCCAAAGAAGGGGCAGAGTCCGATAAACCTCACAAGTATTATATTGTTTACAAGAGCAGCTCCGATAAGAAGCAGCCCCAGCTGAGTTATGTTTTCCATCTACTTTGCCCCCCTTCTGATAAAGCGGTTGTTGAGGGCAATAAGAAATGCAAAAGTCAGGAAAGCGCCCGGAAAGAGAATGAATATGCTTGCAGGTTCGTATGATGCCGGAAGCGAGATTACGGTTTTTCCAAAAGCAACAATCCTTCCGGTTCCCATGAGTTCTCTGATTATTCCCATTAAAAGAAGAGAAATCGTATATCCTGTACCCATGCCAAGTGCATCAGCGATTGCATAAATGGTGGGTTCACGGTAGGCAAAAACCTCAACGCGCCCTAATATCATACAGTTTACAACGATCAGCGGAATCCAGATACCGAGCACCTTATACATCTCAGGACTGTATGCCTGCATAATAAGATCAACAAGAGTGACAAAGGTTGCGATTATGACAATGAATACAGGGATCCTTATCTCCCTCGGAATCAGCTTTCGCACAAGGCTTACTATAATTTCAGAAAAGAGCAGGACGAATGTAGCTGCTATACCAAGATAAATTCCATTCTCCACCCTTGAGCTGACAGCAAGCACCGAACAGAGACCAATCATACTTACAAGCACAACATTTTCTTTAAAAAGCCCTTTATTAAACTCCTTCACAAGTCTTTTCACATCAAAGCCCATCAGCGATCATCTCCAGAGAAAATTGCTTCGTAAGCGTCAAGGGCTGCGCGTACTCCCTGAGTTACACCTTTAGACGAAATCGTTGCTCCAGATACGGCATCAATATCCTCTTTTATCTCAACGGGATCTTCGGGAGTCTTCCCTTTAAACTGAACGAGAAAATCGTTGCTTGCTATGACCTTATCTCCAAGCCCTGGAGTTTCTTTTGCCTCAATAACTTTAACTCCAGTAACGTTTCCTTCAGCATCTGTACCCACGATAACACTCATTGGCCCACCATAACCCCTTGGATGAACAAGGAATGCATAGGCAATTGCTTCACCATCTTTTTCTGCAACAAAGACAGAATCTAATATTTCAACTTTTTCCTTTGCTCCCTCAGCTTTTTTATCATCTTTTTTGATTTCGGCGTCTTCAATTCCGCTGCACACTTCTTTTACAGCTTCAATCTGCGCCTTAAGTTTCATCGCCTCGATGCGGTCTTTTGTTATTGAGTAAGTATATGCAAGCGAACCGGATGCAAGGGCTGTCACAATAAAAAGCGTAAATGCGTATTTAATTATTTTTGCCGCAATATTTTTCATTTCTTCTTAACTCCGAAAACAGCCGGTCTTGTGTACTTGTCGATCAGAGGTGTTAGTCCGTTCATAAATAGTATTGAGTAAGCAACAGCCTCAGGTGCGTTTGAGTAAAGCCTGAGCAGTGTAGTCATAATACCGCAGCCGATACCAAAAATCAGTTTGCCCTTTCTCGTAATTGGAGTCGTAACATAATCGGTTGCCATAAAAACGGCTCCAAACAGAAGGCCGCCTGCTAAAACATAGAATACCGGATCTCTTCCAGCAAGAAAAGTAAGAAGCGCAACTGTTCCTACATACGAAACCGGTATTACATAGTCAATAACTCTTGTAGCAAGAAGAACTACAAATCCAAAGATAATAAGAACCGCTGATACCTCACCCATAGAGCTGAAAGTGTTTCTGAAGAGATGGATGAAGTAGAAGTTGCTGAGTTCAACTTTTACTCCCCCGAGATAGAACTGTTTGGCAACAAAGAGAGGTGTTGCACCTGAAATTGTATCTAAATTAACTTTATCATACCAGTCAGCCGTAAGATGATTTGCCCAGGCAATCAGCACAAAAGCGCGTCCGACAAGTGCAGGGTTGAATATATTGTGACCAAGACCTCCAAACGCCTGCTTTCCAAGAGCAACCGCCACAAATCCCCCTATAAAGCTTATCCACCAGGGAACTTTAGGTGGCAGACAGAGCGCAAAAAGAATTCCTGTTAAAAGAGCGCTTCCGTCATACACAGTGAGAGGAACTCGTCTGTAGTTCTGAATGAAGGCTTCAGCAAATACAGCGCCAAAAACTGAAAAGAAAAGTGTTACTGCCGCATATTTACCGAAGAGATAAAGGTCATATAGAACTATCGGCAGAAGCGCAAGAACAACAGTAAACATTATTTTTTGCGTTGTATCAGGGTGCGTAATATGAGGCGGCGCAGAAACCGCAAGCTTTTTCTTTTCTTGAGCCTCAGCTGTTTCCTTAATTACCTCTTCACTCATTGCTTACGCCTTCTGCTCCCTTGATTTTGCTTTTGCAATTCTTATGAACTGTACCAGATTTCTTCTTGCCGGGCAGATGTATGAACAGGATCCGCATTCTATGCAATCCATAAGGTTATGCTGAAGAGCTTCTTCGACTCTCCCAAGACGCCCGAGCGTTCCAAGAAGATATGGCTCAAGTCCCATCGGACAGGCTTCTATGCATCTTGCACACCTGATGCAGGTGTCGGCTTCATTGAAATAGTCAACTTCGTCTTCAGTCATCGCAACTATACCTGATGTTCCTTTCATCACAGGAACGTCCAGCCTTCCAAGCGCAATTCCCGTCATAGGTCCGCCAAAGATCACTTTTTTGACGTTATCTTTGAGCCCGCCGGCATTCTCGATAATGTCAGATGCAAGCATTCCGATAGGCACGACAAAGTTTCCTGTCTCATTAACTCCGCTTCCTGTAACTGTTACCACTCGCTCTGTTAAAGTTTTGCCATCGTAAACCGCACGCTTAACAGCAATTGCTGTCTGCACGTTCTGAACGAGCACACCTACATGAAAAGGAAGCCCCCCTGATGGAACCTCCCTTCCGAGAATTGCCTTTATAAGGTGCTTTTCTGAGCCCTGAGGATAGTGAGTTGGAAGTACGACCACTTCAAAATTTTCATAGTCTTTCATAGCTTCTCTTATTTTTTCAGCCGCATCGAGCTTGTTTGCCTCAACACCAAAAAATACTCTATCAGCTTTTACAGCTCGTTTTAAAAGTTCTGCGCCTCTTACCAGTTCGTCAGTATTTTCCAGCATCAGCCTGTAATCGAGCGTAAGATATGGCTCGCATTCAGCAGCGTTGATAATTACAGTATCCACAGGGTAGTCTGGTGGCGGTGAAAGCTTAACATGCGTTGGAAACGCAGCTCCACCGAGACCGACAATACCCGCTTCTTTTACTCTCTCGACTATCTGAGCGGGCTCAGGATCAGAAAGCGGCTCAAGTCTGAACTCTTCATCAGACTCTTCAACATCGATAATAATTGACGGCACTTTCGCGCCATGGCAGGTAAAATGAGGAGCAATCAAAGCAACTGTTCCGGTAACCGGCGCATGAATGTTTGCCGAAACAAAACCCTGAGCTTCCGCAATCAGCTGTCCTTTAATAACTCTTTCTTTAGCAGAGACAACCGGTGATGCGGGTGCGCCAGTATGCTGACTCAAAATAACCGCCACTCTTTTAGGAAGCGGCATCAAAGCTATCGGTTTTTCTTTGCTTAATTCTTTTCTGTCAGGTGGATGAACTCCGCCTTTAAAAGCCTTTACCCTCATTCCGGCTCCAGTTTAAAAATTAACAGAAAATACTACAAACAAATTCGTTTGTTATCAAGAATTTTATGCAAAAAATATGGATATTTCACGCTCTGCCGATTCAACAGAGTCACTACCGTGAATGACATTTTCTGAAATGTCTGTGGCAAAGTCGCCTCGAATTGTTCCTGGCATAGCATCTTTTGGATTTGTTGCTCCAAGCATCGTCCTTACAATTGAGACCGCATCAGGACCTGAAATCACCATAAGAACCACCGGACCAGATGTTACATACTTAACCAGGTCATTAAAGAATTCTCTGCCCTCATGAACAGCGTAAAGTCTTCTAGCTTCATCAACTGTCAAAGTCTTTTTCTCAAGCCTTTCGATAACAAGCCCTCTTCTCTCAAAGCGAGAAATTATCTCTCCTGTAAGAAGTTTTCTCACCCCATCAGGTTTGATCATCACAAAAGTTCTTTCTACAGCCAATCTAACTCCTCCTTTCAAGTATCTTTTTTACTGTTCTACCTTGCAGTAGGGACAAACCTGCCACTCGAGTTTTAAAAGCTTGCCACAGTTCCGGCAGGATTTTTTGAGTTTTTTGAGACAATAAGGACAGATCTGAAAATCTGCCTCCACTTTTTTGCCACATGCCGGGCAATAAGCAGCCTCCTCTTCTAGAATACTCCGCTTGAACTCGTATTCGAGCTCACGCAGTTCGGCTTCCTCGACACTTTCAGAAGGCCTGAGTAAAAGGTAGATAAAAACTCCGAGCACTGGAAATGCAATTGCAAGAGCTGACCATGTAAGCGCTGCCGATCCTCTCCTTTTCGCATCTCTGTAGACCCAGATTACGGTTGAAAGCCAGAATATAACAAGGTAGATAATTAACATCCGAACTATAAGCTTAAATAGCGGCGAGCTGAAAAACTCAAAAATCTTCTGAATACTCTCCACTTCTACCTCCGCTGTAAAACTTTTGCCGAATATCTGAGTAGCTTTCTATAAAAATCTAATAATAAACGAATTTGCCCGATTTGTGATAACCAAATGCTTCAATCGGATATATATCTGCTATTTCTATGATAAACTCACCGCAGAGAGCGAAAGAGCCTGTAACGACCACTGCATCAGATATATCTCTTAAACTCTCAAAGGCGGAAAAGGAAGAGTTATAGTACTCAAGGTCCTCAGAAACAAAAGCTGCAGGATCAAGTTCCCTTTCAGGAACGCTGTGAATTTTTACAGCTACAACTTTTTGCGCTCCACTGTTTTTAAGCAACGAAAGCATTGCTCGATAATCTTTATTCTTTAAAAATCCGCATATCACTGAGAAATTCCTGTTCCCATAGACTTTCTTGAAGGTATCAAGCAATAAACCTATCGCCTGGGGATTGTGTGATCCGTCAACAACTACCTCAACTCCCTCAATTACAGCTCTCTGAAAACGCGCAGGGACTTTTGCGTCTTTGCACGCTTCTGTATTGATATCCCCTGTAATCCTTTTTGCTGCCTCCCTGCTCAGCGCCCAGTTCTCTGCATATTTCTCACCTTTAAGTTGAAGTTTAACTTTGTATTTCTTTCCGGATGTAACGAATTCATAAGCGCTAAGATCTACCCCGTAAGTTGCACTTATATGCTTAAATTCCACTCTTACCAGATTGACACCCAGTTCTTTTGCTACCTCGTCTATAGTCTCAGTTAGCGCAGTCTCTGTTATATAGACATCTTTACCCGCAAAAGGATAAAGTTTCTGATAAGCAATTTCTTTCAAAGTTTCGCCTAAAAGATCGGTATGATCGTAATGCACGCCGGTAAGCAGACCAAAATCTGCACCAAGCGCAGATACTGCATCAAATTTGCCGCCAAGTCCCGTCTCAAAAACGGCTATCTCAACTCCGATGCTGTTAAAATAATGGACGGCAAAAGCTGTTAGAATCTCAAATTCTGTAAGCTCCCAGCTGTTTATTAATCTCTCGTATCTCTCAAAAAAATCGAGAAAAAGCTGTCCGAACTCCTCAGGCGAAAGTGACTTTCCGTCTGCAGAAATTCTTTCACCGTAATGGACAACGTGTGGCGAGACAAAAAGCCCCGCTCTTATACCGGCTGAAGTTAAAAAAGCAGAAAGAAAGCATGAAGTTGAGGTTTTTCCGTTTGTGCCTGATACCTGAATGACCTTAAAGTTCTTTTTTAAGCCGGCATCTTTCAGAAATCCCTTTATGTTCTTCAGCGAAGGATTTATCCTGAGCCGGCCTGATGATCTTAGCTTTTCGACCGCTTCCTGATAATTCCTGCCGTTCAGTTCAAGCAATTTTTATTTCCTCAACAAGCTTTTCTACTCTTTCAAGCTGAGATTGAGTCTCTTCTTTTTCTTTTCTGACCTTCTCAACGACCTCGGGTGCGGCTTTCGTGACAAATCCTTCATTAGAAAGCTTCTTTTCGAGTTTTTCGAGCTCTCTTTTGAGTTCCTGTGCCTTTTTCTTAAGCCTGTCTGAAAGCTGATCCATCTTTACCTGGTCACCAACCGAGATATAGACCTGTCCTCCTGGATAAACGGCAGTAAGCATCCCTTCTGGTTTTTCTTCTGAAACAAAAGCCGATGAAGCTCCAGATAGCTCAATAAAGTAATCAAGATTGCCTTTAATCACTTCCTGCATTCTCAATGGATGAATTGCGCACTCAAAGTTTTTCAGATTCGGCTGCCCTATGTCTGCCTTAAAGCTTCTCACAGCTCTAACCGCGCTTAAGATTTCCTCCATCTCAACCTGAACTTCGTCTCCAAAGTCAAACCTGCCTTCGGCATACGGACCTGTAACAAGGGTCGCATCTGAACCGTTCATCAATCTATATATATACTCGGTAATAAACGGCATAACCGGATGGAGCATCCTCAGAATTCCTTCAAGAACATATCTCAAAACAGCTTCAGTCAGAAGTCTGTCTCTTGTTTCCTTGTAAAGAGCTATTTTTGAAAGCTCCAGGTAAACGTCACAAAAATCGTCCCAGATGAAGTTATAGATTGTTTGTGTAGCAGCGGCAAAATCATACTCTTTAAGGTGTTCTTCAACTTTTCTGACTGTGCGTGAAAAACGGGTGAGAATCCAGCGCTCTGAAAGACCTAACTTATCAGCTGTGGTTTCAACTTTTATTTCTCTGCTTTCTTCAGTTAAGTTCGAAAGCACGAATCTTGAGGCATTCCAGAGTTTGTTTGCAAAATTCCTTCCACCTTCAATTTTTTCTTCGCTTAAATAGATGTTCTGACCGGGTGCAGCAAGATAGGCGAGTGTGAAGCGCAGAGCATCTGCCCCATACTTTTCTATCATATCGAGAGGGTCGATTACGTTTCCTTTCGATTTTGACATCTTCTGGCCGTGCTCATCTCGAACAAGAGTATGAATGCACACCTTTCCAAAAGGTATATCGCCCATGAGCTTTAAGCCCATCATTATCATTCTCGCAACCCAGAAAAATATTATGTCGTAGCCGGTTACAAGCAGATCTGTAGGATAAAAATATTTCAGGTCTTCAGTTTCATCAGGCCAGCCCAGAGTTGAAAAGGGCCAGAGAGCCGAAGAAAACCATGTATCAAGTACATCCTCTTCCTGCCTTATATTTTTGCTTCCGCATTTTGAACACTCTTTAGGATCAACCTCAGCAGCAATGATTTCTCCACAGTCATCACAGTACCAGACGGGGATTCTGTGGCCCCACCAGATCTGTCTTGAGATGCACCAGTCTCTTATATTCTCGAGCCACTGATAGTACACTGAGGTGTATTTCTCAGGATAAAAGCGGATTTTCCCTTCTCTGACAACATCTATTGCAGGTTCTGCGAGCGGTTTCATTCTGACAAACCACTGAGTAGAAAGATAGGGCTCAATCGCGGTATGGCAGCGGTAACAGGTTCCTACTGAATGTCTGTAAGGTTCAACCTTTACTAAATATCCAGACTTCTCAAGCTCTTCAGCCACAGCCTTTCTTGCTTCCTCGCGGGTCAATCCGGCAAACCGACCGCCATTTTCATTGATTCTGCCATCATCGGTAAGAATATTGATAGCTTCCAGCCCGTGTTTGATTCCAAGCTCGTAGTCAGTCGGATCATGCGCAGGTGTTACTTTCAAAGCGCCCGTTCCAAACTCGCGATCGACCACCTCATCAGCTATGATCCTTAACCTTCGCCCCACTATAGGGAGGATGACTTCTTTGCCAATTATATCTCTGTACCTTTCATCCTCAGGATGAACTGCCACGGCAGTATCCCCGAGCATTGTCTCCGGTCGGGTGGTTGCAACAACAACTTCACCTGTCCCATCAGCAAGAGGGTATCTGATATGATAGAGCATTCCATCTTTCTCAGCGTGCTCAACCTCGATATCTGAAAGCGCTGTCAGGCACCTCGGGCACCAGTTAATAAGATATTTTCCGCGATAAATAAGACCTTCGTTGTAAAGCGTGACAAATGCCTTCCTGACTGCCCTTGAACAACCTTCATCCATTGTGAAGCGCTCTCTGTCCCAGTCGCACGAAGCACCGAGTTTCTTAAGCTGGTTAATTATTCTTGAGCCGAACTGCTCTTTCCACTGCCAGACACGCTCGATAAACTTTTCGCGACCGAGATCGTAGCGGCTAAAACCCTCTTTTGCTATCTCTCTCTCAACGACATTCTGCGTGGCTATCCCTGCATGGTCAGTTCCGGGCAACCAGAGAGTGTTCAAACCTTCCATTCTTTTCTTACGAACGATAATGTCCTGAAGCGTGTTGTTTAAAGCATGACCGATATGGAGGCTTCCGGTAACGTTCGGAGGAGGAATTACGATCGAAAAACGCTCTCTTGAAAAATCTACTTCTGCATGAAAATACTTCTTATGAAGCCAGTCTGCGTAGATTTCGTCCTCAATCGAGGAAGGATCAAAAACTTTTGGAAGTGAGATTGAAAACGGTTTCTGTTTGTCCTGCATAGAATTCCTCCTCGCGTAATCCTTCAAAAAAATCAGATCTCAGGTTAAAGATAAATTTTAACAGGTAAAGATAATAATCTGAAAACAAAATGTGGAAAATTAGGGTTCCATTAAGCAGTTGCTGCCGGCTTTTCCGATTCTTCAGTTATTAGCAAAGGCTTTTCTTTATTCACTACCACATCTTTGGTGACGATGCATTTCTTAACATTCTTTAGCGAAGGCAGTTCAAACATCACTTCAAGTAGCGCCGACTCCACAACGGCTCTTATGCCTCTTGCTCCACTTGCGCGCTCAAGAGCCTTCTTTGCAATTGCCCTTAAGGCATCCGGCTCAAATTCAAGTTCAATGCCATCGTATTCAAAAATGCGCTTGTACTGGCGAACAATCGAGTTTTTCGGCTCAACCAGAATGCGCACAAGATCCTCTTCGCTTAAGTCGTCTACTGACGTGATAATCGGCAGTCTGCCGATAAACTCAGGAATCATGCCAAACTTCATCAGGTCTTCGGGAAGCACCTGCGCAAGGAGTTCACCGATCTTCATCTCATCAGGCTTCTTAATCTGAGCGCCAAAGCCGATTGAGCCCTTACCTATCCTTCGCTGAACTATTTTTTCGAGTCCCACAAAGGCACCACCGCAGATAAAGAGTATATTTCTCGTGTTTATCTGGATAAACTCCTGATGAGGATGCTTTCTTCCGCCCTGCGGGGGTACATTTGCCACAGTTCCTTCAAGAATCTTTAAAAGTGATTGCTGAACACCCTCGCCCGAAACATCGCGCGTGATAGAAGGTCCCTCGCTCTTTTTTGCAATCTTATCTATCTCGTCGATATAGACAATGCCAACCTCAGCTCTCTTTATATCCCAGTCAGCTGCCTGAATCAGCCTGAGCAAAATATTTTCAACATCTTCGCCCACGTAACCCGCTTCTGTAAGAGTTGTTGCGTCTGCAATGGCAAACGGAACATCGAGCATTTTCGCAAGTGTTTCTGCAAGAAGAGTTTTTCCGCATCCGGTCGGACCTATAAGAAGAATGTTGCTTTTTTGAAGCTCAACATCATCTTTACCCTTTGGCGGATTCATCACCCGCTTGTAGTGATTGTATACAGCAACAGAGAGAACTTTTTTGGCTCTCTCCTGCCCGATTACATACTGATCCAGATAGTCATAGATTTCCTTCGGCTTCGGAAGTGTTTTTAATACTTCTTTTGCCTCGCCTTTTTCTTCTTCCTCAAGTATTTCATTGCAGAGCTCAACGCATTCGTCGCAGATATATGCCTGCGGGCCCACAATCAGTTTGCGGACCTGTTTCTGCGTCTTACCGCAGAACGAGCATTTAAGTATTTCATCATCATATCTTGCCACTTAGCCTCTCCTCTCAACCACCTGATCAATAATTCCATACTCAAGAGCTTCCTGTGCCGTCATAATAAAGTCTCTGTCTGTATCTTTAGTCACCTTTTCAATAGGCTGACCCGTATGCTTTGCAAGAATCTCATCAATAAGATTTCTCAACCTCTGTATTTCTTTTGCCTGGATCTGAATATCGACCGCCTGCCCTGCAGCTCCACCATGAGGCTGGTGAATCAGAACTCTTGAATTCGGAAGAGCAAATCTCTTGCCTTTTGCACCTGCAGCAAGAAGAACTGCTGCCCCACTTGCTGCCTGACCGATGCATATTGTCTGCACGTCAGGCTTTATGTACTGCATCGTGTCATAGATTGCAAGAGTTGCTGTCACCGAGCCTCCCGGCGAATTTATATAGAGAGCGATATCCTTCTCAGGGTCTTCAGCCTCAAGATAGAGAAGCTGAGCGATAATCAGGTTGGCAATCTGATCATCGATTTCTGTTCCCAGGAAAATAATTCTTTCGGCAAGAAGCCTTGAATAGATATCGTAGGCTCTCTCGCCTCTTCCTGTTTGTTCCACTACCATCGGAATAACTGCCATTGTCTTATATCACCTCACAAAGATATTTTACTCGGTTTAGTGTCTGGACTTAACCTCATCTGAACAAGTTAAACTATTATACATTAAAGGCTCGAGAATTTAAGAAAGCAAAAGATTGTCAAGTGCGTCTACAAGCCTTTCATATTTGAACCTGAACCCTGCTTCAAGCAACTTTTTCGGAACCGCCCTCTGACTGTCAAGCAAAACAGAGCTCATCTCACCAAAGACAACTTTGAGGAGTACAGATGGAACGGGAAACCAGTACGGTTTTCTAAGAACTCTTGCGGCTGTTTTAATAAAATCAGAATTCGTTACCGGCTCGGGAGCGCAGAGATTGTAGGGACCGGCTGCAGTTTCTTCGCTGATAAGAAAATGGATCGCTCTTACCTCGTCTTCAATATGAATCCAGGAAACCCACTGTCTGCCCGAGCCCACTGGCCCTGCAAATCCGAGTCGCACAGGAAGCATCATTTTTCGAAACGCTGAACTGTCTGCAGAAAGAACAAGCCCGGTCCTTATTATTGCTCTTCTTACTCCTAAACTTTCAACCTCTTCTGTGCTCTTTTCCCATTCCTGAGCAAGCTCTGAAAGAAACCCTCTTCCAGGATAAGATTCTTCTGTGAGAAGCTCATCGCCTCTGCTCCCGTAATATCCCACAGCCGATGCCTGAACTAAAACTCGAGGGATTTCAGGCGATAATTTGATTGCTTCCACTAAAGCTTTCCCGGTATTTAGGCGACTTTCGACAATCAGCTTCTTTCTCTTCTGTGTCCAGCGACCTGCTCCAATATTTGCGCCCGAAAGATTTACGACAGCATCGACTCCAGAAAGATACCTGTAAAAACTCTTCCCTGTTTTTCCGTCCCAGAGCTTTACACAAAAATCGCCCTCATCTCTAAGGGCTCCCTTTTTTCGACTGAGAACCGTTACTTCAAAGCCTTCTTTAAGCAGATGCTTTGTAAGCGCCCTGCCAATAAGACCAGTTCCGCCAATTATAAGAACATGCATAACTTAATAGTCAATTAATCTTGCTGCCGGCTGATGATTGCCTGCTATTTTCGTGCCCTTATTCCGAATCTGCTTTTGTGCTCTTACTTTTCGTTTTAGGTTTTTCTGAGGCCTCAGCTTGAGCGCTCTTCTCGATTTCAGCTGCTTCGGTTTTTTCTTGTTCAGCCTGAGCTTCTGATTTTGCAGCCTCTTCCGTTTCTTCAGATTTTTCCGTTTCTTCTTCCTTCAGCTCGCCCTTAAACTCCTTGTACTTATTGATAAGCCACACATAAGCTTTATTGAGTACAATATCATAGGCAAGCGAACCAAGCTCGTTTCTTTCTTCAAGCAGTTTCTTGAGTTCATCAAGCTGATAGCCGTACTGCTGGGCAAGATGCATTATCTCATGATCAAGTTCTTCCTCGGTGACTTTTATTCCCTGCTCATCAACTATTTTTTCAAGAACGAGTCTTGTTTTGACTCTCATCTCAGCATCCGGCTTCATGCTTGCTTTCAGCTTTTCTAAATCGAGCTGCATGTAATTGAGATAATCCTCGAGCTTGAGTCCCTGTCTTGCAAGATCATACGCAAGATCGACGATCATCTTTTCAATTTCGCTGCTTACAAGTTTCTCAGGCGGTTGAACTTCTACCATTTCAACATACTTACGCAGTATCTCATTCTGGTAATCAATCTCAAGCTGCTGCTCCTTCGCAGCAAGAATCCTCTCTCTTAAAAGATCTTTCAGTTTTTCAAGGCTTTCGAAATCGCCCACTTCTTTTGCAAACTCGTCATTTGCCTCGGGTAGAACTTTTCTTTTGATCTCTTTTACAATTACGCTGAAGTCGACCTTTTTTCCTGCGATTTTCTTTTCGTGGTGATCAGGTGGAAACTCGATTGAAAACTTTTTTATATCGCCCGCTTTTGTTCCGAAGAGATGTTTTTCGAACTCAGGCATAAGCGTATTGCTGCCGATCTCAACCAGGTAATCCTGCATTGACGCCTCTTCAATGCGATTGCCCTCAACCTGGCCCTCAAAGCTGATAAGAGCGAAATCTCCCTTTTCTGCATTTCCGATAGGCTTTGCCTCAAGTCGGGCAAATCTCTCTCTCAGGCGTTCGAGTTGCTCAGTAACCTCCTCTTCGGTCACTTCTGCCTGCTTTTTCTCAGCTTCCACCTTCTCAATCGGCGGCAGCTCAAATTCTGGTGTTACCTCAACCTTGCCTGTGTACTTAAATGGCTTTCCTTCTTCAAATTCATAATCGGTAATCTCGGGGTTGTCTATCGGCTTCAGGTTAAGCTCTTTTATGGCAGCAAAAACTGTCGAATTTATAAGTTCATTCATCGCCTCTTCGTGAACAACCTCTTTTCCTACTTTAGCATCGATTACCGCAGGTGGAATCTTCCCCTTTCTGAATCCTGGAATGTTTACTTCGTTTGCCACTTTTTTGTAAGCGCGCTTGATGGCTTTTTCGACCTCAGACGTCTCAACCTCCACCGAAAATTCAACAACATTTCCGTCTTTCTTCATAACTTCTGCTTTCAAAACCTTCTCCTCCTATCTTTCTTCCCTGTTGTTCTTTAAAGTCACTCGATAGTGTCTGGTG
>FWWL01004818.1_pt1 | contig 22101 bp, 23 predicted proteins | sample 2228331 | NCBI WGS metagenome assembly FWWL01 (sample SAMEA103939775, study PRJEB20133) | metagenome | reverse complement strand
GGGGGGGATACCGACACGCCCCCACCCCAGCCCGCCCCCGCTGGGGGCGGGAACTAGCGGTGCCGGATGGTTTCCGCTGGCGCAGGCTGGTGCAGGTGAGGAGCGCGCCGGAGGCGCGCGCTCCCAGTCAGTGTGCCGGATGATGAGTGCGCCGGAGGTACGCGCTCCCAAGGGGGATGCCGACACGCCCCCACCCCAGCCCGCCCCCGCTGGGGGCGGGGGTGGCCGGTTCAGGGGGGATCAGTAGTGTGTAGGGTACACGGGGTGAGTGCGCTCCTAGCTAGTGTGTCGGGTGAGGAGTGCGCCGGAAATGTTTATGCCCCACGCAAGCATAGCCCTTATACGATTTGTATCTGGAGATTGGCGACCCGTTCGCTGAGGCGAGCGATGTCAAAGAGGGTTGCCTGTCCAGGACCTTGATTGCCAATGTAGGTGGCCGCATCGGCGAGACACCAGCCGAGGGGGGCGATAGCTGAACCGGCGGCAGTGGTTGGGGGTGTGCGAGTGCGCGGGGCGGCCATGGCAGTGAAGGTGTTGGCTTGCATGATCAGGTTGCGGCTGAGGGTGATGTTGAATACTCCTTCGATGATATTGCTATCGAGTAAGAGGCGAGCACAGATGTCTTCGGGTAGCACGGGGTTGTTTTGATCGGTCAATGACTGCAATGTGTTAAGCAGGGCAGCACCGATGGTGAGGGCGACCAGATGGTTGCTGCGCAGGTGGATTGTGCCCATGAAGGAGCTGTTGATTTGCAGGCGTGATCCGCCAGATTCGTTGGGCTGGCGATCAAACGCGCGTAGCCGTCCGGCGAGTTCGGCAATCTGTTCGCGTGGCGCCGGCATGCCGTAGAGGCTGATGATTCCGGCAATGCGGTTGTGTTCAAGCAGGATCATGTCGTCTTCGTCGAGGAGGTCGGCGACGAGGCCGAGATTTTCGCCGCTAAATAGCCGGCGCTGGTGAAGCATGAGCGCGGTGCCGGGACGGGATTTCACCGCCGATAGGCGCAGATCGAGCAGGATGTCGAAGAGTGTGGCCGTATTTGCCCGGGACGCCTGTAACGCCGTGGTCAGTTTCGTGAACTGCACTATTTCACCAGCCGACAGGGAGTTCATGCGTTCAGAGACTTGGGCCGCTATGTTACGGGCGTGTTGCTGGCGCTGTTCGGGATCGAGGCGGGCCAGCTCTTCGGCAATGTTGCGGGCTGGTTCACGCCACTCTGGGAGCAAAAGCCGATTTTCATCAGCGAAGAGATCGGCGAGTGGCGCCAGTTCCGCTTTCGCAAATAGATCGCGGAGTGGCGGGAAGGTTCGCTCAGGCATCGCTGCGCTGAGGTCCAATGCTGTGCCGCCCGCGCGCCCTGCCGCCGTCGCTTGCGAAAAGAAGACCAAGGGCTACGTCAAGCCTGTGCGGCTTCGCCTTTGCGGTGGCTCGTTTTGTGCATGAAACGCTGGCCGCGACGCGTTTCGTCCCGAAAAGAAGAGCCTCCCGGGGCGATTGCAAACGCGCAAAGGGTGCAAACACAAAAGCTCGCGACTGCACCATAGCCAGCGCCATAAACCGCGCGGCGAAGGTTTTCGAGACCTTTCGCCCACGCTAAGGTGCTGGCGCGCGTTCGATCGACGCGACTGCTTCAGGATGAACACTCCAGAATAAACGCTTGACGCTGCGATGCAGGCAAAAACGCCAGCGCTGACCCCATATCGGAGGCTCGAGGGCACGGCACTTTGGCGGGCGGGGCCAGGTGCTGAGGCGCGCGAGGTGGCCGCGCGGCTTGGGATGACAAGCCTTAGTCTGACCGATGTTAAGACGGGGGCCATCGTGGCGCAATGGGCACTTGCGGCGATTATCCGCACCAATCCGGAGGCGCTTCCTGCCCGCTATCGTCCGAGCGCTGAAGAGGGCGGCGAAGAGCTCACAACTGATGACGAACTCTTGATCGATGCGCTCGAGCGCGTGCGGCTTGCGCTTGAGCGTCCAAAGCGCGGGCGGTGGCTTTCGCGATCGGCGCTGATTTTGGGTTTGGTCTTGGTTTTGGCTGCGGCCTTTATTGTGCCGCGCGCTGTGCTCGAGCGCGCGGCGGCCATGGCCCCGGAGGCGCTGCGCGCACAAGCGGGCCGCGAGGCGCTTGAGCGGCTTGTCGGCCCTGGTACGGGGGTTCGGCTTTGTGCTCATCCGGCCGGCCGCCAAGCCTTGACAGCGCTGCGCAACCGCCTGCTTGGCCCAGCCTGGCGGGTGCTGGTGATCGACGGCTTGCCGCTGTTTGTGGCCGGGCATTTGCCCGGGCGGATTGTGCTTCTTGATCGCGCGCTGGTCGAGCGGCTCGACAGCCCCGAGGCTTTGGCGGGTTGGATCGTGGCGCAGGCTTTGGTCCATGAAGCGCGTGATCCGATGCGCGATGTTTTGCGCCATGCTGGAATTCGGGCGGTTCTGGCCATGCTCACCCAGGGGACTTTGCCGGAAGGGGCACTCGTTGGCTATGCGCGCACGCGGCTGCCGGGAACGCCTTTTTGGCCTTCGGCCACAGCTTTGAGCGCTCAGCTCGCGGCGCTCGGCATTCCGCTTATGCCTTTCGTGCAATCGCTTCCGACGGAGGCCGCGCGTCTGGCCACAGCTCTACAGGCCGAGGCGTCTTTGGCTGATCGCGTGCCTCCGCCTGAGCCCTTACTGACCGATGGCGAGTGGCTCACGTTGCAGGCGATCTGCGAGACAAGCTGAGAGGGACGCTGGGGATTGCACGCCAAGGCTTCGATGCGCCTTTGCGGTGACGTGGAACACGTAAAGAAACCCAAGGCCTCACGCACGCACAAAGCCTCAAAGCCGAAACATGTGCGCCACGGCTGAACGAAGCTAACGCGTGCCATACATGCGATCGCCCGCATCCCCCAAGCCCGGCACGATATAGCCGTGATCATTGAGGTGGCTGTCGACAGCCGCGGTGACGATGCGCACATCGGGATGTGCACTCTGCATGCGTTTGATCCCCTCCGGAGCGGCAAGGAGGCAGAGAAAGATGATAGTGCGCCCCCCCGCCTTCTTAACGAGATCGACCGCTGCGGCCGAGGAATTGCCCGTGGCGAGCATGGGGTCGACGATGATCGACAGCCGTTGATCGAGCTCTGCCGGCAATTTGCAATAATATTGCACAGGCTGGAGCGTGGCAGGATCGCGGTAAAGCCCGATAAACCCCACCCGCGCCGCCGGAATAAGCTCTAAGATCCCGTCAAGAAGCCCATTTCCTGCCCGCAAGATCGAGATCAGCGCGAGCTTTCGCCCCTCAAGCAGAGGTGCGCGCATGGGCGCCAGTGGCGTTTCGATGTCAACCTCGGTGAGCGGCAGGTCGCGGGTGACCTCGTAGGCAAGCAACATCGATATTTCGCGCAAAAGCTGGCGAAATTTGGCCGTTGAAGCCGTCTTGTCGCGCATCAGGGTCAATTTGTGTTGCACCAACGGATGCGTGACAATGGTGAGCATTTCGGTCATGCGTGCTCCTCAATCCGAGCCAGAACCGCCTTGCGGGTGGTTTCGTCGCAAAATGCCGCGTTGGCAGCGGCCTTGTTGATGGCGCGAAAATCCTCCTCTGTCCAGCCAAAGGCGTGCGCAAGCGCCTCGTATTCTTGGCGCAGGGAGGTTCGGAAAAAGGATGGATCATCCGTTGACAAGGTGATCATCACGCCGTTGTCGCGCAGCCGCGCCACGGGATGGGCGCGAAGAGAGGGGTAAAGCTTGAGCGCGAGATTGGAGCCAACGCAAACTTCAAGCACAATGCCTTGCTCGGCCAAAGTTTCGACAAGCGCCGGGTCTTCAACCGCCCGCACGCCGTGGCCCAAGCGGCGCGGGCGCAGTGCGGCAAGCGTGGAGCGGATGCTTTCAGGCCCGCCGATTTCGCCCGCATGCGCGGTCAGCGCCAAGCCCGCTTCCCGCGCGCAATCAAATGCCCAGGCAAAATCTTGGGCCCGGCCGCGGGTTTCATCTCCGGCAAGGCCAAAGCCGGTTACAAAGGCCCCGGCGCTTTCGGCAGCCGCCAGGGCAGCGCGTTTGGCGGCCTCAGGGCCAAAATCACGGATCGCAGTGGCGATGATTCGGAGGGGGATGGTTTGAGCAAGGGGTCGCGCCGCTTCTTCGATAGCGGCGACATACTCTAGCCAGGCGGAACGATCCCCCCCGCCGCAAAGCAACGGGCAGACGAAAGTCTCAAGATAAATTACACCATCGGATGCGCGCTCTTCGAGAACGCATGCAGTCAGCTGGGCATAATCCTCAGGGGTTGTCAAAACGCTGCTGGCTGCGTGGTATGCTTTCAGAAATCCGGGAAAATCGGCAAAGCGGTAGCCGCCTTCTTCGTCAAACACAGTGGCGATATCGGCATGCTTTGCCTGCGCGAGCGCGCGGATGAAAGCGGGCGGAGCTGCCCCCTCAAGATGCAGATGCAGCTCAACCTTAGGCAAGGCGGGGTTGATGCGCTCAACGCGCGCATCAGGGTCGATTGGATCTGCGCGCGCGGTCATAAAAAGCTCCGGCCAGGCCCTTTTTCCGGCAAGTCCAAATGATCGGCAATGGTTGCTGCAACAACGACCATGGCGACAAGCCCAATTTCCCCCTCTCCGACGCCATGCATCAAGACCGGCACACGCTCGCGCGTGTGATCGGTTCCAAAAAAGGTGGGGTCGTTGCCGTGATCGGCGGTGATGATCGTCAAGTCACCAGGGCGGAGGTGGGCCAAAAATTGACCAAGCGCCCCGTCAAACCACTCGAGCGCGCGCGCATAGCCTTCGGGGTCAGTCCGGTGGCCGAAATGGGTGTCGAATTGGACAAGATTGACCAGTGTCAGGCTTCCGGGCTCGGCCACCGCGCCAAGCCGGACAAGATGCTGCAGCAAGGCTTTGTCGTTTGGCCCCTTATGGTTTTGGCTGGTACCGCGATGGGCAAAGACGTCGCCAATTTTTCCCACCGCATGCACGGTGCGCCCGGCCGCATAGGCCCAATCAAGGAGCGTGGGCTTAGGCGGCGGCATGGCAAAATCGCGCCGGCTCGCCGTGCGGACAAAGTCGCCAGGGGTTCCCGTAAAAGGCCGGGCGATCACCCGCCCAACCCGGCGTTCGTGCAGGTAAGGCGCAAGTGCGGCGCAAAGCGCATAGAGCCGTTGCAGCCCAAAGGCCCCTTCAGGCGCGGCAATTTGAAAGACACTGTCGGCTGACGTATAGCAAATGGGCCTGAGTGTCGTGAGATGTTCGGCCCCAAGACGCTTGATGATCTCGGCACCTGCGGCATGGCAAGTGCCCAAGATCCCCTTTGTACCGGCAAGCGCACAGACCCGATTGACAAGTTCTTTGTCGAACGCTGGAATTTGCTTTGGAAAATACGTCCACGCCCACGCGACAGGGACACCGGCAAGTTCCCAATGCCCTGAGACGGTATCCTTTCCGCGGGAGCTCTCGGTTGCTGCGCCCCAGCGCCCCTTTGGCTTTGCCCGGCTTAAACCTGGCGGGACGAGCCCTGAGGCAAGGGTAATCGCTCTCCCAAGCCCTAACGCATCGAGGAGCGGCACCAAAAGCGGTTTCCCCCGTGCGCTTCGCCACAAGGAGACATGGCCAAGCGTATTGGCGCCGGTGTCGGGGTGCTCCCCGTTGAAATGGTGCGCGGCATCGGGTGCGCCGCCGCAGCCTGCGGAGTCGAGCACAATCAGGAACGCTCGTTTCATTCGACTCGTCCGCAGACAAGCGGAGCGGGGGGCGGCGCGGCCTCGGCGATGGTGACCGCGCTCGTAAGCGCGTATGCTGCGGCTTCGGCATCAGCCTCGCTCTGTGCATGGACAAGGCCAAGCGGGCGGTCGGCGCCTGTGGCCTCGCCCAAGCCAGCGATTGCGCTAAACCCCACCCGTGGGTCGATGGCATCGCCTTCACGCCTGCGACCGCCGCCCAAGGCCACAACTGCCCAACCCACCGCGCGCGTGTCGATTTTGGCCACAAAGCCCGCCCGAGGCGCCGGCACGGGGCGGATCACGGGCGCCTCTGGAAGGTAGCTTGTCCAGCGTTCGAGGAAATCGTGCGGGCCCCCTTGCGCGCTCACCATGCGGGCAAAGCGATCGGCCGCCAGGCCCTTGTCAAGCGCAGTGATGATCTTCGCGGCGCCTTCCGCAGGATGGTCAACCAGCCCCGCAAGGGCAAGCGCCTCGCCTCCAAGCAGGGCAACAAGGCTGCGGAGCTCAGGCGCGCCTTCGCCTGACAAAAGCGCGATTGCCTCCTTGACCTCAAGTGCAGTGCCGGCAACTCCACCCAAAGGCGCATCCATAGAGGTGATCAAAGCCGAGCACGCAAGCCCAGCGGCTTTGGCGGTTTCGACCAGGGCACAAGCAAGGCTTTCGGCTTGAGTGAACGATGGCAAGAAGGCTCCCGAGCCGACCTTCACGTCAAGCACAAGCGCCGAGAGGCCCTCAGCAAGTTTTTTGGCCAGGATCGAGGCAGAGATCAAATCGGGTGAATCGACCGTGGCGGTGACGTCACGGATGGCGTAAAGCCGCCGATCGGCCGGGGCAATCTCAGCGCTTGCGCCGGCAATGGCACACCCAACCTTGGCCACAACCGCCTGAAGCCGTTCGAGTGCAAGCGCGGTGGAAACACCAGGGATCGCCTCAAGCTTGTCAAGCGTGCCGCCCGTATGGGCAAGCCCCCGCCCGGCAATCATGGGCACAAAGACACCACAGGCCGCAAGTGCTGGGGCCAACACCAAACTGACCAAGTCCCCAACGCCACCTGTCGAATGCTTGTCCACCGTCGGGCCTGGAAGATCCCACGACAAAACACGCCCCGAGTCGCGCATCCCAAAGGTGAGCGCGCTCAGCGCCGCGGGGCTGAGCCCCCGCAGCTTGACCGCCATGGCAAAGGCCGCGCATTGGGCATCGCTAATTGTGTGCTCGGCAATGCCCTTGGCAAAGGCGCGGATGTCTTCTGCCGTCACGCGCCGCTCGACGACGGCGTCGATGACACGCGCGGGGATCATGGCAAAGCTCCTCGGCAAAGGCCAGCGCTCTGTTCTCTCCCAAAAGCTTGCGGCAACGGCGTGCCAAGCGCAACCGTCAAAGCTGCACCTTGGAGCGTTATCACAGTAACCGGCCCCTCAGGGCCGGCTAATTCTGCAAACCGTTGCCGGCATCCACCACAAGGGGGAATTTGCGCTTGGGCATCGGCAACCAACAAGACGGCGGCAAGTGTGCGCTCTCCTGCGGCAATCATGGCGGCATGCGCACATGCTTCGGCGCAAAGTCTGAGCGGCAGAGACGTTTTTGCGACATTACAAACGCCAAAGACGCGTCCTGGGGCGCTGCGAAGTGCCGCGCCCTCGGAAAAGCGCGAATAGGGTGCTTGGGCGTGAGCGTGCATGCACCGCCCCACGGCTTCAAGCTCGGGGTCAGGGGTCGCTTGCAGCATGGCGTGCGCGCCTGCCTCGGAACGAGTTTTAAACGTTTGAGAAGAGGGCGACATCGTCTGGTCAACCATTTCGCGGAAGGCGTGCGCTGCGGCTCAACGTTACGCCTTTCGGAGTGCAAAGACGGCTTTAGACGACGCACGGTTTTGCCCGCACCTTTGCACTGGTACCGAACTTTGGCCGAACGAGAAGACAATGAAAGCGCGGGAGCCGCTTTTTTGGTCAGTCGCTGATGTGAATGGCACGCTTGATTTGTTTCTGCTGAGGGGCGCACGTGAGCGTATGGGGGGCGCGTCACCGCCACCCGGCAAGCCGCCTCGACCCGGCTCTTGCCACCATCGCGCGGGCTGGACGCGCTTGGAAACTCATCTCCCTTTTCTGCCGGAAGGTTCCTCAAGCAACCGAAGAAGCACGCCCGCCCTATTCTGCACCGTGATTCCTCAACGTGCGAACCACCATAGACGCCCCTCAATCGCTTTACCGCACCGGCGACTTGCCCGAGATGCCCGCCGCCACTTTTCCGTGAACGTCTCAACGTTAGGGTTTCGCCCGCGTGGCGCTCGCATAAGGCGCAGGTCCGCGCAGCCTTCGCCCCGTTTGCGCACCGAAACCTTTCGGCTCAATCCTCGTCGTCGGGCTCGTCTTTCTCCGCGCCGGCACTGCCATCGGCCAGGCTTAGCGTGACTCCGCGCTTTTCGAGGTTTTTGAGAACGAGCCGGGCGTTCTTGATTGCCTGTTGGCGGTCGCGCGTCCAGGCTTGCTGGCGGTCTTCTTTTGAGGCCTCGGGATGGGCGAGTTTGTATTCCACCCCCCAAACCGCTGCCGCAAGCCGACGGATAATCTTTTTGCGCTCACCCTTTTCTTTGCTGTCGGTGGCGGGATTGGCTTGCAAGCCTTCCTCCCCCCCCGTGACAGCAGCTTCGGCTTGCTGCCACTTCTTTTTCTTCTTTTTCTTCTTTTCCTCGCTCATAATGCCCACTCCTAAGCGATTGATCGCACTTGATGCCAAGGTTTGCGGTGTGCCCCGGCTTCGGGCTTTGGCAGCGACTCAGCAACGCAACGCTGCCTCTCCTGATTGGAGAATGCAAGCGCTTGCCGGAGAGAGAAAGGCGGCGCGAACGCTTGCGATCATGCGTGCACTCCCGGAAGCTTTCCTCCTCACACAAGCGCGCGTTGCCCCATTTTCAAAAATTTCTCCCGCCGCTCGCCAACCAGCGCCTGGCGCGGGCGCCCAAGAAGCGGCTCAAGCGCGCGCGTAAGCGCCGCGCCAACGGCGGAGATGGTTGCGGCTTTATCGCGCTGCGCGCCGCCGATGGGCTCAGGGATGATTTCGTCGATCACGCCAAGTTTCAACAGATCCTGCGCGGTCAGCCGCAAGGCTTCGGCAGCTTCGCGCATCTTTTCGGCGTCTTTCCAAAGAATTGAGGCGCAGCCTTCTGGGCTGATCACCGAATAAATTGAATGTTCGAGCATGAGAATACGATTGGCTGTCGCAAGCGCGACAGCCCCGCCAGAGCCCCCCTCGCCAATGATCACACTGACGATCGGGACGCTGATCTTAAGGCACGTCTCGGTCGAGCGCGCGATCGCTTCGGCTTGGCCGCGCTCTTCGGCGCCTTTGCCGGGGTAGGCGCCGGGCGTATCAATGAGGGTAATCACTGGCAGGCCCAAGCGGTCAGCCAGCTGCATTAGCCGGATCGCTTTGCGGTAGCCCTCGGGCCTTGCCATGCCGAAATTATGCGCGATGCGGCTTTTGGTGTCCGAGCCTTTTTCATGGCCGATCACCACAACGGCCCGGTCATTGAACCGGGCAAGCCCGCCCAAAATTGCTGCATCTTCAGCAAAAGACCGATCGCCCGCCAGCGCAACAAATTCAGCAAACAAGCCGTCGATATAATCGCGGCAATGCGGCCGCTCCGGGTGCCGTGCGACCTGGCATTTTTGCCATGGCGTCAGGTTACGATAGAGCTGGCCCAAAAGCTCGGCCGCTTTGCGGTCAAGCGCTTCGGCCTCTTTCGTGACATCCATCTGTGGATTGGCTTTGGCAAGCGCGCGCAATTCCGCGGCTTTGCCTTCGATCTCGGCAAGAGGCTTTTCAAAGTCGAGATACTGCATCGAGGCCCTCCTCAGGCTGAGGCCCTATGCCGCCTCAGCCGTGTCTGCGCAAGCCTCAAGCTGGGCGCGCGCCTAAAGCTCAACGGGTTGGAACCGGGGTTTCGCCACGGTAGTCGTAAAAGCCCCGCCCGGTTTTGCGGCCAAGCCATCCCGCCTCGACATATTTCACAAGCAAGGGGCAGGGACGGTATTTTGCATCGCCCAAGCCTTCGTGCAGCGTGTTCATGATCGCAAGACACGTGTCGAGACCGATGAAATCAGCCAATTCCAAAGGCCCCATGGGGTGGTTGGCGCCAAGCTTGAGCGCCATGTCAATGGACCGCACATTGCCCACGCCTTCGTAAAGAGCATAGACCGCCTCGTTGATCATCGGAATGAGGATCCGATTGACGATGAAGGCGGGGTAATCTTCGGCCGAAGCGGCGGTTTTCCCGAGCCGTTCGACCACCTTGAGCAGCGTCTGATACGTGTCCTCATCCGTCGCGATGCCGCGAATGAGCTCAACAAGCTGCATCACCGGGACGGGGTTCATGAAATGCATGCCCATGAACCGCTCGGGTCGATCGGTCCGGCTGGCGAGGCGCGTGATTGACAAAGAGGAGGTATTGGTTGCCAAAATTGTGTGCGGCGCAAGATGCGGTGTCAGCGCACGAAAAATCTGCGTTTTAATCTCTTCGTTCTCGGTCGCAGCTTCGATGATGACGTCACAGGGGCCGACCTCGGCAAGATTGGTTGTCGTCCTGATTCGCGCGAGCGCTTTGGCCTTGTCTTCGGCCGAGATCTTGCCGCGGGCAAGCTGACGGTCGAGGTTTTTGGCAATGGTTGCAAGTGCACGGTCCAAGGCCTCGGGGGCGATATCGTGCAAAATGACATCGAAGCCGGCCAGCGCAAAAACATGCGCAATGCCATTACCCATTTGCCCGGCGCCGATGACCCCGACGGTGCGGATTTGCATGGCTCACCTCCTTGCTGCTTGCGCCTTGTTTGAAGGCGCAAGCGCAAGTGTGCAAGGGGCGGGAGCCCCACCCCACAAACGCTCTAACCGATTGCGCCCCTAGAGCTTTTGGATCAGTTCCGGAACCGCCTGGAACAGGTCAGCGACAAGCCCATAATCGGCAACTTGGAAGATGGGCGCTTCTTCATCTTTGTTGATGGCGACGATGACTTTTGAGTCTTTCATCCCCGCAAGGTGCTGGATGGCGCCTGAAATCCCAATTGCGACGTAAAGTTCGGGCGCAACCACCTTGCCGGTTTGGCCAACCTGCCAGTCGTTCGGTGCATAGCCTGAATCGACGGCTGCGCGGCTTGCGCCAACCGCAGCGCCAAGCTTATCGGCAAGCTTTTCGATCAGCTTGAAATTTTCGGCCGAGCCAAGCGCGCGCCCTCCAGAGACCACTCGTTTGGCCGAGGTCAGCTCAGGTCGGCCAGTCGCCGCCACCTTGTCTTCAAGCCAACGGCTGAGCCCTTTTGAGGCGGGTGCGCCGATGCGTTCAACCGGCGCGGGGGCTTGCGTTCCCGCGGCCTCGAACGCAGCGGTGCGGATGGTGAAAACTTTGATCGGGTCGTTCGAGCGCACCGTCTGGATGGCGTTGCCGGCATAGATTGGCCGCTCAAAGGTGTTGGCATCGAGGATCGCAATGACTTCCGGGATCACCATCACATCGAGAAGTGCGGCAACCCGAGGAAGAATATTTTTCGCATCCGTCGTTGCAGGGGCCACAATATGGGTAAAACCCGAGGCCAAGCCCCCGATGAGCTCGGCAGTAACTTCGGCCAAACGATGCCCAAGCGCGGGATCCTCGGCATAAAGAACTTTTTGTGCGCCCGCGATCGCGGCCGCTTCGGTTGCCGCATCTGCAGCCCGCGCTCCTGCGCACAGAACCGTCACCGGGCCCAGCTTTGCTGCGGCGGTCATCGCCTTTGCGGTTGCATCACGGTTGAGCTTACCGTCGGTGACTTCAGCAAACAAAAGAACGGCCATCTCAAATCACCCCCGCTTCGTTCCTGAGTTTGTCGATGAGCTCATCGACCGATTTCACCTTGACCCCCGCCTTACGCCCAGGTGGTTCGGTTGTTTTGACAATTGTCAGTCGCGGTGAAATATCGACCGCGTAGTCGCCCGGCGTCTTTTCCTCGAGCGGCTTTTTCTTGGCCTTCATTATGTTGGGCAAGCTTGCATAGCGCGGTTCGTTAAGCCGCAGGTCCACGGTGACCACAGCGGGCAGTTTGACCTCGATCATCTGCAAGCCGCCATCAACCTCACGCGTGGCGCGCGCATGGCCGTCTTGGATGACAAGCTCGGAGACGAAGGTCGCTTGCGGCCAGCCCAAGAGCGCTGCAAGCATCTGGCCGGTGGAGTTCATGTCGTTGTCAATGGCCTGCTTGCCCATAACGATAAGCCCAGGCTGTTCCTCGCGCGCGACTGCGGCAAGCAGCTTGGCCACGGCCAAGGGCTCGATGTCGTGATGCACGTCATCGGCGGCAACGATGAGGATCGCGCGGTCGGCCCCCATGGCAAGCGCTGTGCGCAGCGTTTCCTGCGCTTGCTTGACCCCGATTGAGACCGCGACGATTTCAGTTGCCAGGCCCTTTTCCTTGATCCGAATCGCCTCTTCAACAGCGATCTCGTCGAAAGGGTTCATCGACATCTTGACATTCGCAAGGTCAACGCCAGAGCCATCTGGCCGAACGCGCACCTTGACATTATAATCGATCACCCGCTTGACCGGGACCAGAATTTTCATCCGCGCTCCTCTCGTCTCTATGCTGAATTGGGCAAGAATAAGGGCCTCATAGCGGCTTGCACTGCAATGTTACAGAGCAGAAACGTCGCATCGTGGGCAGCTTTCGTCTGAGCACGCTTTCGGCATCGTGCTTCTTGAGATCTTCTTAGAACCAAGACCGCGGTGGGGCCCTCGCCCTTGCGCATAGGGGCGCGTTGAGAGCACGTCAACGCTCCTCCGCCGGCCGCGTTAGACCCGGAACCCATAGAATATCTTGCTTGCCTTGGTCATTGGCCAGACGCGACGCGACAAACAGCCAATCGGACAAGCGATTAATATACCGCAAGGCCTCAGGATTGACAGACTCGCTGCGCGCGAGGGCAACCACGAGCCGCTCAGCCCGGCGACAAACCGTGCGGGCAAGGTGCAAAAAGGCCGCAAGCGGCGTTCCCCCGGGCAAGACAAAGCTCTGCAAGGGCGAAAGCACCGCGTTCATTGCATCGATTTCGGCTTCAAGTCGCTCGACCTGAGCGGCAACGATGCGCAACGGCCCCCGGCCGGGGTGAGGCGATTGTTCAGCTTGCGATTCAGGCCGGCAAAGATCAGCGCCAAGATCGAACAGGTCATTTTGGATCCGCGCCAGGGCTTGCGCGAGTTCACCCTCGGCATGAAGGCGCGCAAGACCGAGGGCGGCATTGGTTTCGTCGATCGTGCCATAGGCCTCGACCCTGAGCGCGTCTTTCCAAACCCGCGTTCCGTCGCCCAAGGCTGTTTCGCCGCCGTCGCCGGTGCGGGTGTAGATTCGGTTCAGAACAACCATAGGTGTTTCGCCGTCACGTCATCCGCCGCTTTATATGCCGCTTTTTTGCGAGCGCTCCAATTCCATCACCCGCGCATCTTGAGCCAGGCAAAGGCAACAATCAGCACAACGGCCACAAATTGCGCGCCGATTCGCCAGCGCATGATCAGGTTTGCGTAGCGGCGGTTGAACTCGCCTCCACGGGCAAAGGTTCCGATACCAAAGAGGAGAATCGCCAAAACAACCAAACTGGCGATGGCGGCAAGAATAAACAACGGGTCTGAGAGCAGCATGGCGATCCTCCGCGAAGGTGGCATTCATTTAGGTCAATCGAAGGCCGCGACCAGGCGCCTTTTCACGCGCGCCGACAGATCGCATCAAGCCAAGACAGCGGCAATAGCCGGCGCGCCCAGGCCAGAGCATGAGTGGGTACCGTCACGCGATAGACCGCGCGCGGATTGCGCGCCTCGAGCGCGCGGCGCAACACCACCGAGACCGCGCGCGGCGGGAGCTCGAAGCGATCTGGCTTATCACTGTCGCGATAAAGCCGTTTGAGCAATGTGCGCGCGTATTGCTCTTTTCGAGGGCTGTTTTGCCAAGCGATCCAGCGCTCGAAATGCGGGATGGCGTTTTGTCTAAGGCGGCTTGTGATGGGACCGGGTTCGATCAGAATGACGCGGATCGGGGTATCCGCCATCTCAAGCCTGAGCGTGTGGGTCAACCCTTCGAGCGCAAATTTTGTTGCCACATAGGCCCCTCGCCAGGGCAAAGCCACAAAACCCAAAACCGAGCTGCACTGAACGATGCGCCCGTGCCCTTGTGCGCGCATAATTGGAATGACGCGGCGCGTAAGCTCATGCCAGCCAAAAAAATTGACCTCAAAAATCGCGCGCAGCGCCTCAGTGGGCAAATCTTCAACTGCGCCTGGGCAGGCAAAAGCGCCGTTGTTGAACAACGCATCAAGCCGCTCGCCGGTGGCGGCGAGCACGGTTTCAAGCCCAAGGCGAATGCTTTCCGGATCGGCATAGTCGATCAACGGGCTTTCAAAGCCCTCGGCGGCAAGGCGCGCACAATCCTCCGCCTTCCGGCAGGCGGCAAAAACTTGCCAGCCAGCGCGTTGCAAATAGCGCGCGGCATCAAGCCCAATGCCTGACGAACAGCCTGTGATCAGGACCGAACGCCCGGCCGCAGGATGGCCTTTACGATTGTTCACGGTCCGCCCGCTCCCACGCTTCGCGTTTGCGATAGATGGTCGAGGGCGAAACGTCGAGCTCCATGGCCGCGCGCGGAATCGATCCGCCATGGCGGGCGATTGCTGCTTCAATCACCATCCGCTCGATCTGCGCCAGCGTTCGCCCGGCCAGCTCGGCCAAAGCCGAAGGCGTGCCAGGCGGAAGTGTAGTTGCCTGGGGCGCGTTGGCCGGCGAAAGATGCGCCGCCTCGAGGATATCGGGTGGCAGCATGTCTATCGTCACAAGCGGTCCGTCATTCAAGACAACCACATTGCGCAACACATTGATCAGCTGCCGGACATTGCCTGGCCAAGGCAGGCGGCGGAAAAGGTCAGCCACTTCGGGCGAAAGCCCAGTGAAAACGCGCCCCTCCTCGCGCGCCATTTCAACAAGCAGCCGCTCGGCAATTTCGATGACATCATCGTTGCGCTCTCTGAGCGGCGGCATGTGAATGGGAACCACGTGCAGGCGATAGTAGAGATCTTCGCGAAACCGGCCGCGGCGCACTTCTTCACGCGGATCGCGGTTGGTTGCGCAGATGATCCGCACGTCAACTTTGCGCGGGCGCGTCGCGCCAACAGGGGTGATGGTGGAGGTCTGTAAAAAGCGTAACAGCTTCGTTTGCAGCGACAAATCCATTTCGCAGATCTCGTCCAAAAACAGCGTCCCGCCATCGGCAGCAGCCGCTGCGCCGGGTTTGTCGGCGATTGCCCCGGTAAACGAGCCTTTGAGATGCCCAAAGACCTCCGATTCCAGCAAATCGGCAGGGATTGCTCCGCAATTCAGCGCAATAAACGGCCCTGACGCACGCGGGCTCAGCGCATGGATGGCCTCGGCACAAAGCTCTTTGCCCGTGCCGCTTTCTCCGGTGATGAAGACGGTCGCCATTGACCGTGCAACAGAGCGAATCTTGGAATAGACGGCCTGCATCGCAGGCGAGCGGCCAATAAAGGGTGCGGGCACGCCGTCATCGCTCGCCTGAGGGACGGGTGGCAGGCGGTGGTTCACGGCCCGGCGCGCGTTCTCGATCGCGGCCATCAAGCGCTGGTCGTCAAAGGGTTTGACCAAAAACTCGTAGGCGCCCGCGCGCATCATCTCGACCGCTTTGTTGATCGAGGCATTTGCGGTGATGACAATCACGCAAGTTTGCGGGGCCTGCCGGAGCATCTCGCGCATGACCTCAAGGCCCGTGCCATCGGGCAAGACGAGGTCGAGCAAAACCACACGCGGCCTGAGCCGCGCAAAAGCAGCCAACGCTTCGGCCGCGGTGCTACAACATTCCACGGTTAGCCCCGCGCGCCGAACCGCCGCGGCATAGATCATCTGCAAGGAAGGGGCATCCTCGACGAGGAGGATGACATCGTCAGCGGACGTGTCGCGCATGGCCACCTCGCGTCATTTTGGCGCTTGCGTCGGTCCAAAGGGCTCCAGGTGCCCCTGCAGCCGCTTTGACAGCGAGGTGATTTCGCGCGAAAGGCCAAGGGCGAGGGCAGAACGCACCGAGGCCGCGCTCTCAGGGGCGAGCGCGCAGAAACGCGCTGCTTCTTTGGCCAAAAGATTTGCCCCAATGGTGGCCGCAAGGCCCTTGAGTTCATGCGCGGCTTTGACTTGTCGCTCAAGCGATGTCCCCCCAAGCCGCGCGGCAATTTGCTCAAGGTCAACAATAATCTGCCGCAAAAGCTGGGGCCGCAGGGCCGGTTCGCACGTGTTGAGGACTCGCTCAAACATGCATTGGTCGAAATCGGGCCCATGCGGGGCATCGGCAGAGTTAGACGACACGAAACCTTTCATCACTCGTCCGCGATTCCTAGAGGGGTGGAACCTAAGCCTGTTCCGATTTCACTCTGCAATCAAGAGATGAATTGCTTGTCATCTGCTTTCCTGAAGCGCTTCGTGACCGACACTTGGCGAAAAAGGGAAGGGGCCGTAGCCAGACGCTTTGCCCGACGCCGGTTTTTTCGGCTCAACCGGGTTCAGAAAGGGAGTCTGAGGCCTTTGCATAGCCAATACGGGAAAGTGCCGCGCGAATTTCGTCGAGGATTGCGGGATCGTCAATCGTCGCGGGCATCGGATAAGGCTCGCTATTGGCGATTTTGGCCATCGTCGCGCGCAGGATTTTGCCCGAACGTGTTTTAGGCAGACGCTCGACGACAACAGCGCTTTTGAAGGAGGCAACCGGCCCGATCCGATCGCGCACAAGGGCAATGCATTCTTGCACGATCTCATCGTGCCGCCGGGTGCATCCGCGGTTGAGGCACAAAAGGCCCACGGGAACCTGGCCTTTGATCGTATCGGCAACGCCGATCACCGCGCATTCGGCCACGTCTGGGTGGCTGGCGAGCACTTCTTCCATTTGTCCGGTGGAAAGCCTGTGGCCAGCGACGTTGATCACGTCATCGGTGCGGGCCATGATGTAAAGGTAACCATCCGCGTCTTTGTACCCCGCATCTCCGGTCTCGTAAAAGCCTGGAAAGCGAGAGAGATACGATTTCTGAAAGCGCTCCGCGGCGCGCCACAGCGTAGGCAACGTGCCCGGCGGAAGCGGCAGGCGGATTGCAAGAGAGCCAAGCGTTCCCGCCGGCACCGTTTGCCCTGCCTCGTCGAGCACCTGCACGTCATAGCCCGGCATTGGAACCGAAGGGCTTCCAACCTTGATTGGCAGCTTCTCAAGCCCAATCGGGTTGCCGCAAATGGGCCAGCCGGTTTCTGTTTGCCACCAATGATCGATCACCGGCACGCCAAGCTTGTCTTGCGCCCAAAGCACGGTGTCTGGGTCGGCGCGTTCGCCGGCCAAAAACAGCGCTCTCAGCGACGAAAGGTCATAGCGGCGGATATGCTCGCCTGCCGGGTCCTCGCGCTTGATGGCGCGAAAGGCGGTCGGTGCGGTAAAAAAGCTTACCACCCGATGTTCAGCGATCACCCGCCAGAAGGTGCCGGCATCGGGTGTGCCAACCGGCTTGCCCTCAAACATGACCGTCGTTGCCCCATGCACGAGGGGCCCATAAACAATGTAGCTGTGCCCGACGACCCAGCCGACATCGGACGCGGTCCAGAAGGTCTCACCCGGGTTGACGCCATAGTGGTTTTTCATCGTCCAGGCGAGCGCAACCAAATAGCCCGCGGTGTGCCGGACAACCCCCTTTGGCTGACCCGTCGTGCCCGAGGTGTAGAGGATATAGAGCGGATGGTTACCCTCGACCGGAACACAAGCTGCGGGCGCAACCCCCTCTTGTGCTTCATACCAGTCGAAATCCCGGCCGGGGGTAAGCGCGGCGGTCTGCTGCGGGCGTTGCAGGATGAAGCAGAATTCGGGCTGATGGTGGGTCATCCCAAGTGCAGAATCAAGGAGCGGCTTATAGGGAACCACGCGTCCAGGTTCGATGCCACAGGAGGCGGCTAAAATCGCCTTGGGCGCGGCGTCGTCAATCCGTGCGGCAAGCTCGCGCGCGGCAAACCCCCCGAAAACCACGGAATGGATCGCCCCAATCCGCGCGCAGGCCAACATCGCGATAAGCGCCTCAGGCACCATCGGCATGTAAATGACAACCCGATCGCCCTTGCCCACTCCGCGCGCGGCCAAAGCTCCGGCGAGCTTGGCGACACGGTCGCGCAACGCGCGGTAGCTTAAACGTGCCTTCCCGCCGGTGATCGGACTGTCCCAGATCAGCGCGGTCTGTTCGGCCCTTCCGCCGTCCACATGCCGGTCAAGGGCATTCCAGGCGGCATTCAGAACACCATCGGCAAACCACTCATAAAACGGGGCCCGTTCAGCAAACAAGGCGCGGCTTGGACGCCCGATCCAGTCGATTGCTTCGGCTTGTTCCATCCAGAACCCGTCTGGATCTTTGAGTGAGCGCTCATAAACCTCCCGATACCCCATGTTGCCCTCCCCAATTTTCATGGGCCGCTCTCGTTTTTGTTAGCGAGCCTTCATTCAAGAGACAACTTTTCAGATGCGCATCCACGTATGATTGGCGCGTTTTTCCAAATCTTTGCTGTGCTCGGCGTGTAAAAGAGAGCTTTTCTGCCCTCAGGCGCCATTCCTCAGCTGGTGCCACCGGGCCTTCTTCTCACGGCTCTGAACCCGGCTTCGGATCGCCGTCAGCGTGTTGGTGCGCGCTGCGCGTTTGCTGGAACCGCGGAGCCAAGGTTCGCCTCTGCCATCAGCGCATCTGAATGCTCTTCGATCACGCGCTCAAGATGCGCCATAAAGGCCTCGAGCTCGAGCCCGGGGGGGATGCGCGGTAGGAATTCGACCACCGCCACGCCCTTTTTCCGCAAGAGTGCGCGGCGGGGCCAGAAGAGCCCCACATTGCAAGCAACCGGCACACAAGGAAGCGAAAGCGCGCGATAAAGCGCGCCCGTGCCAATCTTATAGCTTTCCTGCGCCCCGGGCGGAACACGGGTGCCTTGCGGATAGATCACAATTTGCCGAGGTTCCGAGGCCTCGCCAACGGAAGTTTTCAGCTCCTGCAGCATGCGGCGTAAGGCTGCGCCTTTTTTGCTGCGGTCGATCGCCACGCAGCCAATGCGGCGCGCATAAAAACCAAAAATGGGCAGGCGCAGAAGGTCTTTTTTCATCACGAAGCTTGGCCTGGGCAGCACGCTCAGCAATAGGATGACGTCGAAAAAGCTTTGGTGCTTGGCCGCAACCAGAACTTCCTCGTGCGGAACTGGGCCCCGGATTTCGGACTTAAGGCCCACCATCCAGGCGGCCGTCCAGCGCACCCAGCGACACCAAGCGCGCGCGCCTGCCAGCGCAATCCGCCGGTTTAAAAGTGCCAAAGGCGTGACCACCACCGCCATGGCAACCATCACGACATAGATCTGAACGGTAAAGGCCAGTGAACGTAGATATTGCCAAAAAAGCCCCAGGCTCATTGAGGGGTCATCCTTCCTTTTGCAGCACGCGTCTTGCCGCAATCCAGGTTGTGATCCAGGCCACAAGCGCGGCCCAAACGGGCACGGCCGCAATCAGCGCCCAATCTGAGCGCGCAGGGCCAAGGCCTTGGGCGAGCTCGCTAAAGTGAGCGCGCGCAGACAAAAGCGCCAAGCTAGCCAAACCCGCCCCCACTGCAGCACCCAGAAAGGCACGCAACGCAAAGCGGCGGGTAAAGGCGCGCAAGATAAAGGCATCACGCGCCCCAACGAGGCGCAAAACCCGGATTGTGGCGCCATTGACCGCAAGCGCGACGCTCGCTGCAAGCGCAATGAGAACGACGAGCGTCGTGGCCGACAATGTGAGCGCCGCCATCCCCATGAGCCGAAGCGCTCGCGCCCCGCTCGCCAACGCGGCGCGCCAACGGCCATGCTCAATCAGCTCCGCCTCAGGCACCTCGGCCGCAAGCCTTTGCCGCAGCGCCGCAGGATCGAAGCGTTCAGGGTCAGCAAAGACCTCGATCAGCTGCGGAAGCGGCAGGAGCTCGAGGGAAACATCCGAACCAAGCCATGGCTCGAGGAGCCGGCGTGCCTCATGAGCCTCAAGCGCGCGGGCAGAGACAACCCCGGGCGTTGCGCCCAAAAGCGCAACCGCGCGCGCCGTCTTTTCGGGCAAATCCGCCGCAGGCGCAGAAAGCTTGACGGTTGCGGTTCCGGCAAGCGCGGTTTCCCATCCTGCGGCCAGACGTCCGAACGCAAGGGCGAGAGCCAGCGCAAAAACCGCCAGCACCGCGGTTGTCGCGGCAGCAAGAACGACCAGAGGGCCTGTGCCTTTTCCTGCGGGGACAAGCGCCCCCGGGCGCACCGAAGCCGCCAAGCGGACGCTCCCAGCCCGCTTCCGATGTGGATTGATGTGTGGATCGAAGCCTCTCAGAACGCTCACAGCTCAGCTCCCGCACGCTCGAGCTTGCCCCCGGAAAGTCTGAGAACCCGTGCCGATACACGGGCCTTAGCCGCCCGAATCAAGTGGAGATCGTGTGTGGCAATCAGCACGGCCACGCCAAGGCGATTGAGTTCAACCAGAAGGCTAAGGATGGTGAGCGCCATCTCCCAGTCAATGTTGCCCGTTGGTTCGTCAGCAAGCACAATCTCGGGCCGCATGATCACGGCTCTCGCCAAGGCTGCGCGCTGGCGCTCGCCGGCTGAAAGCGTGGGGGGCGTAGCATGGGCCTGGTTTGCCAGCCCAACCCAGGCCAAAAGCTCAGCAAGGTCTTCCTCTGGCACGCTCTTGCCTGCGGCCACAAGCGGCAGCGCAACATTTTGCGCAACCGTAAGATGGTCTAGAAACGGGCAATCTTGATGGATGATCCCCATACGCCGCCGCGCAAGGGCAAGGTCGTTGCGGCTCATGGTGGAAAGATCTTGCCCAAACAACAGCACGCGTCCCCGGCTTGGGCGCAGCTCACCGTAGCAGAGCCGCAACAGGGTTGTCTTTCCGGCTCCAGAGGGCCCGGTCAAAAAGTGAAAGCTCCCGGGTGCAAGGTCTAACGTGGCCTCGGAAAAAAGCTCCAACGCTCCCCAGGAATGCGCGACCCGCTCAAGCTTGATCACGCCAAAATCCTCCCCGTTGTTTGGGCGGCCATTTGCGCAAGGGCTGCAGCTTTTGGGCGGCTTCCCCGCAACCGATTACAAACCATGCCCGCCGGCCAGAACGCCCTATGTAGACATTCCGTCTGTGCCTGCTACAACGGAAAAGCCGCAACGCCAATGGCTTTGGCGGAAAGGCACGATGGATGTATTGATGGATGTATTGCTGTGTGCTCGTTTTTGCGCGCTGATGCGCCAGCCTGCAAGGTGAAAGACGACTTCTCAGGACCGAGCAAAGGCTTTTTGACGCATGCGGCTGACCTGTCCTGGATGTAACGCAATGTACGAGGTCGCTGACAGCGTGATCCCGCCCGAGGGACGGGACGTGCAATGTTCGGCCTGCGGGAAAGTGTGGTTTCAGCTGCCAGCAATACCAAGGCACACGCGTCCCGAGCTTGATTTGACCTATGCGTCTACGAAAGCAGAAGCCGCAAGCGCGGGCGTGGAGGACGAGGACGAAAGCCTTTTCGAGCCCCCGAGCGCACTGGGGGGTGATGTCGAAAAAAGCCCACCCGAGGCGCGGATCGACCGCAAGGTGCTCGAGGTTTTGCGCGAAGAGGCCGCGCGCGAGCTTGCCGCCCGCCGGGGCCGGAGTGCCGCTCAGGCCCCGGCACCCGAAGAGCGGGAAGAAGCGCCAGCGCCAAACAACCCTGAGCCTGGCGCTCACCCGGTTCGTCCGCGCAGGCGGCCGGCTGATATGCAAGGCGCGCTTGCAGTGGCCAAAGCGCCCGCGCCCCCGCCCTCGCGGCGCAGCCTTTTGCCTGATATCGACGCCATTAGTTCAGAGATTGAAAGCGCTGGTGCCTCGCTTTTGTCACCCCCGCGCGGTGAGGGCGCGCAAAGTTCCGACCGAGCGCGCGCGCAAGTGGAAAGCGTGCCGCGCAGCAGGTTAACTGCCTTTGGCCGCGCTGGCCTCTATGGACTGACGGCCGTTCTTGTCCTTGTTGCGCTGTATTTTGCGGCAGATCCACTCGCCGAGCTTGTGCCGGCTCTGGCAAAAGCCTTGCAGGGCTACGTCAGCGCGATTGATCGCGCCGTTGCTTTTGTGGCGGCGTTGCTTGTCAACTCAGAGGGGGGCGGGGGCTTGGGGCGCTGATCTCGGGAGTTTGTCGGCTTTGCCTGATCCGCTCTTTGACTTCACGCCTGTTTCTTCCTGGGCTTTATCTACGGATCTCTGCTTTTGGCTGCGCGGTATATTGGCGTGTCGCGCAAGCGCGGCCGAGGTGGCTTCGGGCGGGGTATCGGCAGCGTTGGGTTATGTCCCGCAGAAGGTCACATAGGGGCC
>FWWL01002200.1_pt1 | contig 22103 bp, 22 predicted proteins | sample 2228331 | NCBI WGS metagenome assembly FWWL01 (sample SAMEA103939775, study PRJEB20133) | metagenome | reverse complement strand
TTGCACAGAAAAGTCAGCCGATCATTCACCTCTGTTTGAGGCGGGGATGAATGGGAGTCGAACCCACCACGGCTCGCCACGCGACCCGTCACCGGTTTTGAAGACCGGGGGGCTCACCGGAGCCCTCCCATCCCCACCTCTAAGGATAATTCAGCCCCTATAATTCGTCAACGATTTGCCAAAGTCATAAAGATGAGAAGTCTGCAAAGAAATCGTAAAGATAACATGATGGGAGATTCTTTATAATTTTTGGAAATGGACAAACGTAAGCGTATATATGTTTCAATGCACCCGATCATACGGTGGTTGGGGAGATTGATCTCTCTGGTAGGGTTATTGGCGCTTAATGCGAGCGTTGTGCGGGCGGGAACAGAGACGCCTCCGGTCGGCGAGTCGGTGTCTCTGGCGAACGATTCGTTCGTTCCTCTGTTTAGTGGTTGTGCTGTTGGAAACGAGGTGGTCAGCCCTGTGCGGGCGGATTTCGAACAGCGGGTCGTTGAGTTGGTGAACGATTATCGGGCCACAAAAGGACTGCCGCCCCTGAAGCGTGTACCTGCCTTGGACCTGGCGGCTCGTTATCATGCTCGCGACATGCGGGTTGACAATTACTTCAACCATGATTCTTATGATGGAACCACTATGGTATGCAAGTGGAGTGAGCGTCTGACAGCCTTTTATACCAATTGGAATTGGCTGGGGGAGAACATTGCCGCCGGATATGTTTCGCCTGAAAAGGTGATGGAGGGATGGTTAAATTCACCCGGGCATCGCGCGAACATTGAATCGGTGAATTACTGGGAAATCGGTGTGGGGTGGGGGTGGGACTTATTACCGTTACTGGATGCAGGATTTTGGCCGCCGCAATGGGGTTTATCCACTGGTAATTAATCGGGAATATGCACAAACAGCGGATCCCCTTGTAACACTATACCTTTATGGGCAAGGGATTTGGACCGAGATGCGCCTGCGGAATGATGATGGAACGTGGAGTGAATGGCGGCCATTCACTTCCACCGTATCCTGGCGTTTAAATTGGATTAATGGGGAGCGAACCGTTTGCGCTGAGTTACGGCGGGATAATCAAAGCGTGCAAACGTGCGATTCAATCGAATTGACTGCAAACCCTCCGCGTTTGGAAGTACAGTCCACCGGGCTTCTCTTTATTTACAATCGGGCTAAGAATCAGGTTCTGCCAAATCAGGCAGTAGTGCGCCTATCTAATGTGGGGAATAATGAACCGCTCACCTGGCAGGCGGAAACCTCCATGGCTTGGGTTCGGTTGGTTCCTAGCGCTAACGTTGCCCTAAGTGATGAGATTCGAGTCAACCCGGATTCCTCGCAGATGCCCATTAGTCCCGGTACTTATGCGGGAGCAATCACTGTGCGAGTCATCAACCCCGCCACGGTTGAAGGTTCACCCGCACAAGTCGAAATTTATCTCATAGTGGTAGAAGATCTGCCCTATGCCGTATTTCTGCCTGCAGTGATGTGCTAGGCGGGTTGGCCGTTCACTCAGGGCTGTACGGGCATCTGGCGCATGAACTCTTCGAACATTTGGCTGAACTGAGGTGCCAGCAAGAACCCGACTACTGAATTAACGATGGCAAGTACCAAACCCAGGCCGGAAAGGATTAACCCGGCAATGGCCATGCCCCGGCTGGTACTGTTCAACCCCAGAATGCCGGTGATGATGCCGGCGATTGCCAAGGGAGCCCCACAGATGGGCAGACACCAGGCTAATAACGTGATCAGACCAAGGACCAGGGAGGTAACAGCCAGACCAGGTCGGTTGGGAGAAACAGGTGGTGAAGGGGGCGGGGTTGAGGGAGCGGGTTCGTAACTCATGATTGGGGGTCTCCTTTGAATGGGGCCAAAAAAACGAAGGCTCCAGGTCGGTCTATAAGCCGCATTCTGTCCGTCCGGTGGGTATCTCCGGTCAGCCCAGAGACGGCACCGGCCGGGATGATCATCTATCTGGGCGAGCCGTTACCGACTCGCTCTAGCGGCCTACCCGGGACTCCAGGGAGGCGAGCCACCTCCCGCCCGCTGACGCGGGCTTTGCCCCTGCTTGGCCTTGCTCCCGGTGGGGGTTGCCTAGCCGCCTGTATTACTACAGGCGCTGGTGGTCTCTTACACCACCTTTTCACTATCACCACTCGCTCCCCCTCAGGGGTGGCGAGGGCTACCTGTTTCTGTGGCCCTATCCGGCGGGTTACCCCGCCCCGGGTATTACCCGGCACCGTGCTCTGTGGAGTGCGGACTTTCCTCAGTCTCGCGCCTGGCGAGACCGCGATCATCCGACCGGCCTGGAGCATCTCTTATGATAACGACTTTGAGGCTTGGCGTCAACTGGATCGCAGGACCGCTTCTTGAGGTCTATACAATGGCTAAGAAGATTGCATGGAAGGTAACTTTTTAACGAAAAAGGGGTTAAACTTTGGAGAAAAATAATGCATATACCAAGGAGGAGTCGTTTATGTCGAAAGTCGCCGTGGTCACCGACAGTACCGCTTACATTCCCAGGTCGCTGAGCCAGGGCCTGCCCATCTATGTGGTGCCTCTTCAGGTGGTCTGGGGCGAAGAGACTTACCGCGACGGCATAGATATTCAGCCTCTGGAATTCTACACACGCCTCAAGACCGCCAAAGTGATGCCCAGCACCTCACAGCCCTCACCGGAAGCCTTTCGGCAGGTGTATGCCACCTTGCTGGAAGAGGGCTATGATATCGTGAGCATTCACATCTCGGCGAAACTCTCCGGTACGCTGGATTCAGCCATTCAGGCGCGTGAGATGCTCAAGACCGAACGCATCGCGCTGATAGACTCGAAGGTAACCGCCATGGCCCTGGGATATCATGTGCTCAGTGTCGCCCGGGCGGCAGCTCAGGGGGCGTCTTTCGAAGCGTGTAAAGCCCTTGCTGAACGTGCGGTAAATCACACTGGCGCGGTTTTTGTTGTCAGTACTTTGGAGTTTTTGCACCGCGGTGGACGCATCGGTGGAGCGGCGGCGTTTTTAGGGACGGCCCTCAACCTCAAGCCTCTGCTAGAACTGCGCGATGGTCGGGTGGAAGCGGTAGAGCGCATTCGGACCATGCGCAAGGCACTGGAACGGTTGTTAGATCTTCTGGATGAGCGTGTTGGACAACGTTCTCCCCTGCGCCTGGCCTGCATGCATGCCAATGCTCCTGAGGAGGCTGAGGCTCTGATGGAGCGGGTGCGTCAGCGCTACCCCCAGGAGCGGTTGGTTGAACTGGTGGTGGCAGAGGTCAGCCCGGTGATCGGTACGCATACCGGGCCGGGCACCGTTGGCATTGCCTACATGGCCGGCATGTGAGTGCCTCGACCTGAACCAACGCGCTACCGGGTGGCCCGGTGGGTGGCAAAGGGCTGCTTGATAACCACATTTTTATGGGGTGAACCCGGTCTTTGGCCTTTGGGGTGGGCAAAGTCTGATAGAATCACAGTGCTGACTCTCTCAATCATCCCACCACTCGAGGTCTGCGATGCGAAACTATCCTCATATTGGCGTTCAGGTTGCAGATGTCTTGCTGCCGAAGCCCGGCATTGATCTTCAAAAATGGGCTGTGATTGCCTGCGATCAATTTACCTCCCAGCCAGAATACTGGGAGAAGGTGGCTGCTCTGGTAGGTGAGGCACCCTCAACGTTTCACATGATCCTGCCCGAGGTGTATTTGGGCACCCCCGAGGAGACACGGCGCATCCAAAGTGCACAGGAAGCCATGCGCCGCTATCTGGAAGCCAACCTGTTTGAGACCTATAGTGGTCTAATCTATGTAGAGCGCACGGTGGCGGGAAAAACCCGCCGGGGCTTAATCCTGGCCCTTGATTTGGAAAAATACGAATTTACCCCCGGAGCTCAGTCTCTGATCCGGGCGACCGAGGGTACCATTCTTGAGCGCATTCCACCGCGCATGCGTATCCGCAGGGGGGCGCCATTGGAACTTCCTCACATCCTGGTGTTGATTGATGACCCAGAGCGGACAGTGATAGAGCCGGTGGCTGAGCAGTCTGAGCGCCTCCCCTTGCTCTATGATTTTGATCTGATGCTTGGGAGTGGCCATTTGCGCGGGCGCTGGGTGGATGATTCGGCATTAGAGCAGCAGGTGGTGCAGGCGCTGGAACGCCTGGCTTCACCCGAAGTGTTTTACACCAAATATGGGGTCGAGCGTGATAAGGGAGTTCTGCTCTTTGCGGTCGGAGATGGTAATCACTCCCTGGCAACTGCCAAGTCGGTTTGGGAGGAACTCAAAGCTCAGGTTGGTCCAGACCATCCGGCTCGGTACGCACTGGTGGAAATCGAAAATCTCTACGACGAAGGGCTGGAATTTGAACCCATTCACCGTGTGGTCTTCAATGTGCAGTCAGACCTGGTGGCAGACCTAAAAGCCTGGTTTGGAGAGCGTCTCACACTCCAACCCTATGCCAATGAGGATGAAATGGTAGAGCAAGTCCACCGCCTGCCCGTTCAAGGGGAGCATCGTTTCGGTATTATCTCCGCGCAAGGCAACTGGCTGGCAAGCATCCAGCGTCTCGATTCAAATCTGCCTGTGGGAAGTGTTCAGGCCTTTCTGGATGCCTGGCTCAAAGAGCACAAGGAGGCCAAAATTGACTACATCCACGGGCGTGAAGTGGTCAGCCGCTTGGGACGCCAGCCGGGGAATTACGGCTTTTACCTGCCCGCCATGCCCAAGACCGAGTTATTCAGGACCGTTATCCTGGATGGCGTGCTGCCCCGCAAGACCTTCTCGATGGGGGAGGCGATTGAGAAACGTTTCTACATGGAAGCGCGGCGCATCGCCTGAGTGCACAGGCCTCAGGAGATGTACTGGTAGAGTTCAACCAGCACCCCGCCTGTGCTTTTAGGGTGGATGAAGGCCATTTTGCGTCCAGGAAGTTCAAGAGGGGATTCGTTGATCAAACGGATCCCCTTTTCTTTGAGGGTGGCCAGCATTTCCTCAATGTTGTCCACTTCGAAACAGAGGTGGTGCATACCCCCTCCGCGCTCAGCAATGAAGCGCGCTACGCCGGTCTCGCTGCTGGTAGGTTTGACCAGTTCAACTTCGCTATCACCGACCGGGATGAAAACCACAGTGGCCTGCTGGCTGGGCACATCCTCAATGTGATCAATCTGCAGTCCCAGTGCATCCCGCCAGAAGGAGAGCGCAGTTTCAATGTCCGGCACAGCAATGGCAATGTGATTGATCTTTGTGATTTTCGCCATATCCTCACCTCGTGAAAACCTAGATCCAGGTTGGGGGTTGATATTCGCCCCACACCTGACGCAGGACCCGGCAGATTTCGCCCAGGGTGATGTCGTTTTCAACGCACTCGATGAAAAGCGGCATCAGGTTTTCGCTACCACGGGCGGCCTGCTCCAGGCGTGTCAGCAATTCACTCACTCTGGCCGGATCACGTTGGGCGCGCAGTTCAGCCAGCCGTGCGCGTTGAGTGGCTTCGATGGCTGGGTCAACTGTCAATCGCTCTAACTCCAGTTGTTCCTCGATCTGAAAGGCATTGACCCCCACAATGATCTGCTCCTTGCGCTCCACGGCTTGTTGATAACGGTAGGCCGATTCCTGAATTTCTTGCTGCATATAACCGTTTTCAATGGCTGCCAAGGCGCCCCCCATGGCGTCAATTTTCTGGATGTAGGTCATAGCCCGCTGGCTGATTTCGTCCGTCAGGTATTCAATGACATAAGAGCCGGCCAAGGGGTCCACCGTATCTGCCACCCCGGATTCATAACCGATGATCTGCTGGGTACGCAGTGCAATACGCACCGATTTCTCGGTCGGCAACCAGAGCGCTTCATCCATAGAATTCGTGTGCAGAGATTGTGTGCCACCCAGAACAGCGGCCAGAGCCTGGATGGTGACCCGGACGATGTTGTTCTCGGGTTGTTGGGCGGTGAGCGTGGATCCTCCGGTTTGGGTGTGGAAGCGCAGCATCCAGGACTTGGGGTCTTGGGCGTTAAAGCGTTCGCGCATAATCTGCGCCCACAGGCGCCGGGCAGCCCGGAATTTGGCCACCTCTTCCAAAAAATGGTTGTGAGCGGCGAAGAAGAAGGATAATTGAGCCGCAAACTCATCCACCTTTAGACCGGAATCAATGGCGGCCTGCACGTAGGCGATGGCGTTGGCCAGGGTGAAGGCAACTTCCTGCACCGCATTCGCTCCGGCTTCGCGGATGTGATACCCGGAGATGCTGATGGTATTCCATCGTGGCACGTGTTGAGCGCAGTACTTGAACACATCGGTGATCAGCCGCATAGAGGGCCCGGGGGGAAAGATGTAGGTACCGCGGGCCACATATTCTTTGAGGATGTCGTTCTGAATCGTGCCACGCAACCATTTGGGGTCCACTCCCTGACGTTTGGCAACCGCGATGTACATGGCCAGCAAGATGGCGGCAGGTGCATTGATGGTCATGCTGGTGGAGACTTTATCCAGGGGGATTTCCTTGAACAGTATCTCCATATCTCGCAGGGAAGAGACCGATACCCCCACTTTGCCCACTTCGCCAGTGGCCATGGGGTCGTCAGCATCATAGCCAATTTGGGTGGGCAAGTCGAAAGCCACTGAGAGCCCGGTTTGACCCTGGGAAAGCAAGTAGCGATAGCGCTGGTTGGATTCTTCGGCGGTGGCGTAGCCGGCGTACTGGCGCATGGTCCACAATCGCCCGCGGTACATGGTGGGCTGAACCCCGCGGGTGAAGGGATACTCACCCGGAAACCCCAATTTTTGCATGTAATCAAAGTGTTTTGGTGGAAGGGCAACACGAGGCAGTGGAATTTGGGATGAGGTCAAGAATTCTGGTTTGCGCTCGGGATATTTCTCAATCAAAGGTCGTAACGTCTGGGCTTCCCAACGTTGTTTTTCTTTTTCAAGATCCGTCATAGGATCATCTCCTGATTGACCTGAAGGTTGCGGCAATGCTAGTATACCGTATCCCTCATCTCGGAAAAGATAACAATTTCATGGTAAACTTTGGACAAACTTCCTAAGAGCATAGCCGCCATGACCCCGTTTTTGCAGTTTATCCTTGTGGCCGCCATTATTTTGTTTGCCGCAAAAGTCGCGGGTTATTTAAGCACGCGCCTGGGACAGCCTTCGGTACTGGGTGAGTTGTTGGTGGGGTTGTTGCTAGGCCCCTCATTGATTGATTTGATCCATTTGCGCATTTTCACGGATGTGCATTTGGGGGAATTTATTTATGAAATTGGCGAATTGGGTGTCCTGATCCTGATGTTTCTGGCTGGATTAGAGCTGCACATTCGCGACTTTGTCCGCAATACACGGGTTTCTCTCCTGAGCGGATCGTTAGGGGTCATTGTTCCAGTGGGGCTGGGCGCCTTAGTGGGCATGCTCTCTCACCTGCCTCTCAACAGCGCTATCTTCCTGGGGCTGACCCTTGGGGCAACGAGTGTGAGCATCTCGGCACAAACCCTGATGGAATTGAATGTTCTGCGTACCCGGGTGGGGCTAGGCCTGTTGGGGGCGGCGGTATTCGATGATATTCTTGTGATCTTATTCCTCTCGATCTTTCTGGCCCTGGGTGATGGGGGCCTGACCACGGCGGCCATTTTGCCGGTGGTACTGCGCATGGCCCTGTTTCTGGTGCTTTCCATTGGATTTGGGGTGTGGGTATTGCCCTGGCTTAGCCGTCGGGTGGCGGTGTTGCCAGTCAGCCAGGCAGCACTCAGTTTTGCAATTGTGATCATGCTGGTATACGGCCTGGCAGCCGAGATCATAGGTGGGATGGCTGCCATTACGGGAACTTTTCTGGCCGGTCTGATGTTTGCCCGTACTTCTGAAAAGCGGCAAATTGAAAATGGACTGCGTGCTCTGGGTTATGGCTTCTTCATCCCACTATTCTTTGTCAATGTGGGCCTTGCTGTGGATTTGCATTTGATCCGCGTGGAGACCCTCTGGATCATGCTAGGGGTGATCTTAGTGGCTATTGTGGGTAAAATTCTGGGAGCGGGGCTGGGGGCGCGCATTTCGGGGTATTCCTGGCTGGAGTCGCTTCAACTGGGGATTGGGATGGTCTCGCGTGGAGAAGTGGGATTGATTGTGGCAACTGTCGGTTTAGATAATGGCTGGCTCTCGCCGGAAGTCTTTCCAGCCATTGTGGCCATGGTATTGGTTACCACCCTGATAACACCGCCGCTGCTACGCGCTACCTTTGTTCAGAAGAAAGGGGCGGGTGAGGTCACTGAAGCAACGGCAGAGTCTTCTGAAGAATCGGTAATAACTCTAGAGTCCAAAACTTGAAGAGGTGGTAATCGCTCATGTTTCTCGTTTTGTTCGTTCTCAACGACCCCGAAAATCTAGATCGTCTGCTGGATGCGTGGGAGAAGGTGGGTGTGGGTGGAGTTACCATCCTGCTCAGCAAAGGGTTGGTGCGCTTTAAGGAGAGCGGTGGGGTGTGGCGGGAGGATTTCCCCCTTTTTCCTTCGCTTGAAAACTTCAAAGAGCACATTGAGAATACCAACCGTACGTTGTTCTCCATTGTAGAGGATGAAGCCACTGTTGAGCGTTTGTTGAAAGCCACAGAGCAGGTGGTAGGGAGTCTCTCTCAGCCTAATACCGGGATTATGGCAGTGATTCCCTTGGCGCGCGTGTATGGTCTAAAATATCCGCGCCGCTCATAATCAGATTGCTGGACGAAATGAGAACCCTGTCAGCATTCTAGAGAATGAGCATTGCATCACCAAAAGAATAGAAGCGGTAATTGAGGCGAATGGCTTCGCGGTAGACCTCAAGAATCCGCTCACGTCCAGCAAATGCGCTGACCAGCATCAGTAAGGTGGAGCGGGGCAGGTGAAAGTTAGTCACCAGCGCATCCACTACGCGAAACTCGAAGCCGGGGAGAATGAAAAGATCGGTTGGGCCCGCAAACGGGGCAACCCAATCTCCAGGAGCGCCGTGGCGAGCCGCAGTTTCAAGCGTACGCACACTGGTCGTGCCCACGGCTACCACACGCTTCCCCGCGCGTTTTGTCTCGTTGACCAGCCGTGCTGTCTCGGGAGGGAGTTCGCACCACTCGGTGTGGATGTGATGCTGGGTGGGGTCTTCCTCGGTTACTGGTGCAAAGGTATCCAACCCAATATGAAGAATCAGGCCGGCAAAACGGATTCCCTGTTGCTTGAGGTGTTCGATGAGTTCGGGAGTGAAGTGTAGACCGGCGGTAGGGGCAGCGGCTGAGCCAGGTTGGCGGGCAAAGACCGTCTGATAGCGTTCGGGGTCGCGCAAGGGTTCGTGAATATACGGGGGGAGGGGCATGAGCCCGATGTGAGGTAAATAGGGTTCAATGGGTTCGCTAAAACGGATCAGACGTCGCGATCCGCCCAAATCGGCTACAACTTCTGCGGTTGGGCCGCCTTCGACTCGGAGACTTAAGAAAGGGCGGATGCGCTTTCCGCCTACCAGGACCTCCCAGGCCTCTTCGTCCATCTTTTTAAGCAGCAGCAGTTCGACCCGCCCCCCGGACGGCTTACGCGCCCAGATGCGTGCAGGAATCACCCGGGTTTCGTTCACCACCAGCAAGTCTCCGGGGGCAAGGTAGCGCCCGATATCCCAAAAACGGGCATGCTCGAGGTCGGGCCGATCTCGCCACATGACCAGCAGGCGGGCGTTGTGACGCGGTTCAACCGGGGTCTGAGCAATGCGCTCCGGAGGCAGGTCGTAATCAAAGTCTGAGGTTTTGAGGAGTGATTTTGACATAGATTTGGTGGTTGTTAGGCATACATGGATCAGTGAGGGTATCAGGTAAACAGTCGTGGCTGCGAATTTTCTTTCGTGTAAGGGATGCCGAGGTGGGCATAAGCCAGGGGGGTAGCAACCCGCCCCTGCGGGGTGCGGTCCAGGAAGCCCAGTTGAAGCAGGTAGGGTTCGACAACGTCCATGATGGTATCGGGTTCCTCGCCGATGGAAGCCGCAATTGTGTTCAACCCCACCGGTCCCCCATTGTATTTCTCGATCACAGTACGCAATACGCGCTGGTCCACATCATCCAGCCCCAGGGGATCCACATTAAGCAGATTTAGCGCCTCGCGTGCAATTTCGGCGGTAATTTGACCCGCCGCACGTACTTGCGCATAATCGCGCACCCGACGTAGCAGGCGCAGGGCCACACGCGGCGTGCCGCGAGAGCGGCGAGCAATTTCTTCAATTCCTGCGGAGTCCGCCTGAACGCCCAGTAACATGGCGGCCCGCGTCAAAATCTGGCTGATGGCTTCGATGTCGTAGTAATCCAGGCGGTATACCGCCCCAAAGCGCGCCCGCAGAGGTGCGCTTACCAGGGCCAGACGTGTGGTGGCACCGATCAGGGTGAAGCGAGGGAGCTTCAGGCGAATGGAACGCGCTGATGGTCCTTTGCCAATGACGATGTCTAAAGCAAAGTCCTCCATGGCAGGATAGAGGACTTCCTCAACTGCTTTACCCAGGCGATGGATCTCGTCAATAAAAAGAATGTCACCGGCGCGGAGGTTGGTCAGAATTGCGGCCAGATCGCCAGCGCGTTCGATGGCTGGTCCCGCGGTCACTTTAATCTCCACTCCCATCTCGTTGGCCAGGACATGAGAAAGGGTGGTCTTGCCCAGGCCAGGGGGCCCATAAAACAAGACGTGCTCGAGTGGCTCGCCGCGCTGGCGGGCAGCGGCAATGAGGATGGCAAGATTCTCTTTTAGGGTGTCCTGGCCAATAATATCATCCAAACGCCGCGGACGCAGAGCCTGATCCAGGCGGTCATCCGGTCGGCTTTCGGGTTGCACCAGGCGTTGCTTGATCTCGTCCATGCCGGTTTGATTATAACCGCTTTCGGCGGGGCGTTTGAGATTATAATAAGCAAAATTTGAGGGAAGGAGCCGCACATGTCTTTCGTTCACGTCTCAAAGCACCCTCTGGTGGCTCATAAACTAACGAAGTTGCGCTCGGTGGAGACCGAGCCCAAGCGATTTCGCGAGTTGGTGCGCGAATTGAGCGCGCTACTGGCCTATGAGGCAACAGCGGATCTCTTGACCCGTCCGGTCACGGTGCAAACGCCTATGGGTGTGGCGCAGGGGGCAGAACTGGTGGATACGATTGGGCTGGTTCCAATCCTACGTGCCGGGTTAGGGATGGTGGAGGGCGTTTGGGAACTTATGCCCACGGCGGAGGTCTGGCATTTGGGAATTTATCGGGACGAAAAGACGCTGAAGCCTGTGCAATACTACAACAAACTGCCCACCGAGCCGCGAGTGAGTGTGTGCCTGATTCTGGATCCCATGTTGGCCACAGGGGGATCGGCGATTGCAGCAGTGGATATTCTTAAACAGTGGGGGGTAAAACGGATCAAGTTTGTGGGATTAATCGGCTCACCCGAGGGTATCCAGCGGCTGGAGACTCACCATCCCGATGTGGCCATTTATCTGGCAGCCATTGATGAACGCCTGAACAACCAGGGTTATATTGTGCCCGGCTTGGGTGATGCAGGAGATCGTCAATTCGGGACGGGGTAAAGCTAACCTGCTTGACCCCCGCTGAGTTTTCAGGTCCATTGGGGTGTGTTGGGGACTCACGCGCGGAGGGCATGCCGGGCGCGAGCAATCACTCGGTTGAGCCCCCACAGCGGGAGGACCAAAACCAGATGTACCGCCAAGGCAATTCCCAGAATGAGACCGAGCGTCAAAAGTCCTCGGTTAAGAAGAGGCCACAGTGTGAGAGCCAGCCACTGCTCAGCGCCAGCCAAAATGGCGACCAGGACAACGCTCCCCAGTACAGTCCCTACGGCCCACCAGGCACGGCGGTCAGCCGCAGAGGGAATCATGGTGCTGCTGATGGCAAAGGTAAGGTAAAACCACAACCAGAAATCTGGTTGTTGCGTCAGGGTAAGGGCTTGCTGCGGAAGTGCCTGCCACTCGGCTCGGAGGAAGAGTGGGATCAGGGTTTTAAGGCCGAGCACATTCAGCCCAAGATGAGCGACCAGGAGTGTCCCGGCAAGGAAAGGTGCCGCTCCGATAAGGGCATCGCGCAGAAAATCCGTTCGGGTGGTACGTACATACCCCAATTCCAGCTGTCCATCTGGTAACAAGCGCGGCAGGAGCGAAACCCCCTGTACCGGCACACGCAGAAGCCAGGCCACAAGTGCATGGCTGGTTTCATGCAAAAGTACTCCTGGGAAAAGCAGGATTGAGAACAGGGCCAGTGCCCAGCCCGGGCGCCCGGTCAGCAGGAAGAAAAACGCCTGCATCTCGTGATGAAGCCAACGCTGGATCACGAGCAGCAGGACCAATGAAGAGATAAAAGCGGCTATGCCTTCAAATGCCAAACCGTGCTTACCCGGCAGCGGCCTCAACGATTTTGACGAACTCGGCTGCTTTGAGGCTGGCTCCACCGACCAGGGCGCCGTCAATGTGGGGCTGGGAGAAGAATTCAGCGGCATTTGCCGCAGTGACCGAGCCGCCATAGAGCACTCGCACCGCTTCGGCTACTGCAGGGCCGAACATTCTGGACAAGGTGGGACGAATGACTTCGGCCACCACGCGGTTGGCATCCTGGCCGCTGGCTGCGCGCCCGGTGCCAATGGCCCAAACTGGTTCATAGGCAATGACCAGTGCGCTCGCTTGTTCAGGAGTCAGGTCTTTCAGCCCCTGCTCAATTTGGCGAGAGACGACCTCGGCGGTGCGGCCAGCCTCGTTTTCGGCCAGGGTTTCACCAATGCAAACAATGGGGGTCAGGGCGTTCGCAAGGGCGGCGCGCACTTTGCGGTTTACTGTTTCATCAGTTTCCCCAAAGTAGGTACGCCGTTCGGAATGGCCAAGGATCACGTACTGGCAGAACTCTTTGACCATTGCGGGGGAGATTTCACCCGTGAAAGCACCGGCTGCTTCCCAATGCATGTTCTGAGCTCCCAACCCGATTTCGGTACCGCTCAGCATGGCGGCTATGGCCATCAAACTGGTGAAGGGAGGGCAGAGGACACGCTCCACTTCACTGACCGCCTGCAATCCCGGCAGCATTTCAGAGACCAGGGCACGGGCTTGCTCAACGGTCTTGTTCATTTTCCAATTGCCGGCAACTAGAGGTTTACGCATGGTGGCATCTCCTGAAGGGAATAGTAAGGTCACTTGGTTAGGGAAGAGGAATGGCGATGCGTGGACGAAGGGGTTGAGGGGACCGGTTGAGGTTCTTCTAAGAAGGCTCCCTGGGAGGTCAGCAGGAAGGCGGTGAATCCCAGAAATACCCAGGGCAACAGGGGTGCCTGAGCACGATGAGCCAAAAGCAAAGCGGAGCACAGAAGATAAAGGCTCATTGCTCTTTCACCCCATTCCAAACAATTATAGAGGGTTTTAGTCGACCGCGGCGAATGAGTGGCCGAGAATCTTTGATTCAAGGTTTTAGGCGTACGATCAAATACCCCACCTTCGTGGAAAAGGCCATCGAGAGCACCGACTGCACAGGTCAGACTGATCCCGATTCCCAGCAAAGCCATTCCGGGCAGTAATTTTAGGCGCTGCTGCCAGGTAGAATGGGTCTCGGTCTGGGCTGTCAGATATTCTGCGGCAAGGCCGAGACCACCCAGCGTGCTCCAGAAGAAGAAATTGAAGTAAGAAGGGGACCACACCCCCAGAGGTAGGATGAGCACAAATGCCAGCACAGCAAAGGGGAAAGGCACGTACATTGAGAGGTGCAGCAGCCCCTCTAGGCGGATCTGCCAGGGTAATGGGGCGCGCCACAAACGTGCTCCGAGTTTGCGCAACGTTTGGACACTTCCCTTTGCCCAACGATATTGCTGCCGCCGCAGTGCGGCCAGGGTCTCGGGGACCTCGGCTTGGACCGTGACATCGGGGAGATAGACCCCCTTCCAGCCCAACAGTTGGGCCCGGTAGGCAAGGTCCAGATCCTCGGTGAGAGTATCCCATTGCCAACCCCCGGAGGCCACAATACAGGTACGCCGCCAGATTCCTCCCGAACCATCAAAACCGATGAAAAATCCGCCAGCAGCCCGACCCCCTTGTTCGACAATGGCGTGTCCGTCCATAGCCAGGGCAAGCAAGCGGGAAAGGAGATTTGTGTGCGCGTTGTAGTGGACCCATCGCGTCTGGACAAAACCTACCTGGGGATCTTGAAAAACGGGGACAACGCGTTTGAGCCAGTTGCGGGGAGGGATGAAGTCGGCGTCAAAGATGGCAATGAGTTCACCAGTGGCTGTTTCCAGGCCGGAGGCCAGATTGCCTGCTTTGTAGCCCTGGCGATTGACGCGATGGCGGTAGACAATCTGAAATCCCTCGCGCCGATACCGTTCGACCAGCGCACGAGCCAGTATCGAGGTCTCGTCAGTCGAATCATCCAGGACCTGAATTTCCAGGCGATCGCGGGGATAGTCCAGGCGTGTCACGGCGTGGAGGAGGCGGGTGATCAGTTGGCCCTCGTTATAAATGGGAAGCTGAATGGTAACGCGAGGCCACGAGGGAGGGGGAATGAAGTCCGATGAGCGGGGGAGGCGGTGACGAAAGCGCAGATACCTGTAAGCGAGGAAGAGGCTATTCAGCCCAGGGAGGAGGACCATGAGCATGCACAGAGCATACAGGATTTTAAGGACAATCAAGAAAGTTTCCCAGGCAACTGCATTGGTCATGGCACATCCCTTGATGCGGGCTACAGGGCTTTGCAAGCGCTAATTCTACCACCATTGGGCGTGGTGGTTATGTGGGTTTGAGCAGATAGAGAGGGTGAAGGAGGTCAGGGTTACTTGTCGAACCGGTTGGGTTGTGTTAAAATCATATGCGCAATACGGTGGCTGTAGCTCAAAGGCAGAGCACCTGACTGTGGATCAGGTGGTTGTGGGTTCGACCCCCATCAGCCACCCCTGTTTTTAAGGGGGAAAGATAAATGTCAGCACCAATCCTAAGCGTCCTAAAGTCACGATGATAGTGCATATCAGTGTGCCTGCTTAGATTGAGCAGGAAATTCAGACGGTATTGCAAAGATGAGAGCAATGTCTCTTGCTTACTGTTATCATATCAGAGCACTATGTTAAGTTTTAACCGCGCCAGGGTGGAGGATTGAACTCATGACCAGAAAAGAGACACGCTGAAGGCCCTCACAATTCTAAAAACTCTTTAGCCTTTTTGAGGGCTTTTAAGCCCCATTTTATTTGTATCTGGTTAGGTGATTGTTTATAATGAGAATGATTGACAGGGGACGATGGGTAGAGGGATATAAATTTAGTGTTATCTGTTTTCTCTGTAGGGATGAGAAGTGCCAATGAGCGCTAGTGAGGGGTTTGCTAAGGAATTTTTCATCGCAATGTTGGGCACTGAGCGTCAAGGGGTGACCTGGCTCCTGGATTGGCTGTTAGCCCAGGGCTTTCCAATCAAAGAGGTGCTCGTTCTTCACACTCAGGGGGAAGTTGTTCAGCCCGGACTTGAAAAATTAGATGCTGAGTTTTTACAGAGTTATCCTCACCTTCATTATCGTCGCGAGGCGGTGGTCGGAGATGATGGCCCTCTCCGGGATATTGCTTCAGAGAAAGATGCTTGGGCTTTCTTAAGAGCCATTTACCGGGCAATTCGGCGGGCACAACAGGCCGGATACATCATCCACTTAAGTCTGACGGGAGGGCGGAAAACCATGGCCGTATATGCTATGGTTGCAGCCCAGTTGCTTTTTGGCGAAAAAGATCGCGCTTGGCATATGATCTCAGAAACTCAGTGGTCGGGCACCGAAAAACGTATGCATGCTTTGCCTTCCGATCGTTTTCAGGTGGTTCCTGTGCCGGTTCTACGCTGGAGCGATTCAGACATTGCTCGGCTGCTTCTCTCGGAGTTGGACGACCCATGGGAAGCCATTCGCCGTCAACAGCATTTTACTGTCCAGGAGGCTTTACGTCGGCGCAGAGAGTTCTGGAATTACCGACTGAGCCCTGCCCAGAGGCAGGTTGCCGAACTACTCGTCCGCGAAGGATTGGATAACGCGGCTATTGCTCGCCGATTGGGGAAAAGTGAGCATACCGTTGCCAATCAACTCACCCAAATTTACCGCGCCTTCGAAGAATGGCAGGGGGAACGCGGAATCGTAGGGATGGCCAATCGGGCTGCTTTCATTGCCGAGTTTGCTCCTCTGTTTGAAAAAGAGCGTTGAGGATGAAATGGGAAGAAATTCCCATTCAAAACGGGAAGTGTCAGCGATGACAAGTGTGAAAAACGACTTTAATCTATCCTATATAGGAGGAACGTTCGTAGAAAGGAGAAACCATGAGTGAGTGGATACAGAGCGTGACGGTAGAAGTGAAAACGGTAACCCCCCTCTTTTTGGGTGGGGCGGACCCTCGTGGCCAGCCGGAACTGCGTCCACCCGCCTTTCGCGGGGCGATGCGCTACTGGTACCGCGCTGTCCTTGGGGGAGTGATCGGAGATCAAGATCTAAAGAGCCTGAGGAAATTAGAGCGGGAAGTTTTTGGGGATACCGAGTGCGGTTCTCCCTTCTCGATTCAGATCCAGCAAGTTCCCCTTAAGACAGATCGCAAGCCCATTCTACCTCATAAAACCCCTTCGGGGAGCCGAATGGCTTTCAGTGAAGGCCAACAATTTCAGGTGATCCTGAGAACCTCTCGTCCGGCGGACCCACTGGTTTGGGTCAATGTCTGTATGGCATTCAACCTTGTCATCTGGCTGGGCGGGCTGGGACTGCGTTCGCGGAGGGGGGCAGGAAGCCTGCAGGTCGTTGGAAGTAGCGATACATCCCTAATTCCGATTTTTCCGAAGAAGGCGGAGCAGATTCGTGAGTATATTGGGATTATCCTGCGTTCCGCCCTCAAGCAGGCAAAGTCATTGGCTGAACAGAAGGGAGTTTCCTCATCCTCTGCTCTGCCTTCAGTTTCCCTGCGCCGCAAAAGGTGCAGAAATTCGTCTGGTGAAAGAATGGGCAGCTTCTCCCCAAGAGGCTCTTGGCAAACTAATGCGCAAAATGCCTAAAATCGGTGCGTTGGGAGGAATCTCGCCCCGTCAGGGATCGCCGCTCTGGGCGCACCTTTTTTATACCTCCAATCAGTACCACTTACTGCTCACGCTCTTGCCCTCACGGCTGGCATCCGGAAGTCAGGATTACAAGGAAGTGGCTAAGGCGCTCCAGTCTTTTGGTGGGGAAACCATTGAGATAAAGGGGTGGAATGTATGAAGAACGCGGTAATTCTTTTTACCTTCTCGCCAGTGCAATCCTTTATCGCCGAGGCGCGCCGTGCCGGAGATTTGTTCAATGGATCGGCCATTCTCTCACAAATGGCTCGTGCCGCTGGCGAGGTTTTCAAATCCCAAGGGGACTTGATCTATCCCGCTCAACTGGAGGAAAATGATGCGCCTAATGTGCTGGTGGCACGCATCCCTGCAGATCGAGCCGACATCACTGCCAGCCAGGCACGAGAGGCGCTCTTGAAACGATGGCAAGAAATCGCCGAACAGGCTCGCAAAAGGGCCCGGCTCGACGAAGACGACACATGGCGGCAAATCTGGCAACGCCAGATTGTGGATACCCCTCCGTGGCAGATTTACTGGGCTTATGCTGAAGAAGCAGAATCGTATGCCGAGGCATATCACCGGGCTCGCAATCTGCTCGAAAGCGCCAAGCACAGCCGCCTCTTTTCGCAAAGCCATGAAGATGGCGAAAAGGACAGTCTGAGCGGTCAGCGCAGTGCCCTCCATACAGCCCATTCTTCTGCCCGGGGATATTGGGAGGGGATGGCGAGCAAGCCGCACATCCGCCCTTCTCAGGTGCGCCCGGATGGACGGGAGATCCTCGACAGCATTGGGCTGGTCAAGCGCTTCTGGGAAGGCGCCGGGCAGGACTTTCCCTCGACCAGCACAGTGGCGACGTGGGATTTCTATCAGGCGGCACGTGTCCAAGCCCCGCAGGAACTGCAACAATACCGTCAATGCCTCGAATCGGTTTCCTCGCGCCTGTACCAAGCCCGGAAGCAGGATGAGGTTTTCCCCTACGATGGTGATTTATTCTTTGCGGAGACCCTCACCGCCCGGCGCCTGAAGGACAGTTACAATGTGGAACTTCCACAGGCAGAACTAGAAAAAGCCAGGAAACATCTCAAAACCCTGATTGATAAAGTTAGCAAGGCCCCCTCGCCGTACTACATACTGATTCAGTTCGATGGGGATGGGATTGGAAAAAAGATTGACCACCTGCTAGCACGGGACGACGCCGAAAACGCGCACCGCCGGTTCAGTCAAAACATTGGTGTATTCTCCAATGAGGTGAGAGAAACAATAAAACCAGACCAAGGCGGTTTTCTCATCTATAACGGTGGCGATGATATACTCCTGATGGCTTCCCTCAAGTGCGGCTTGCGGCTGGCGGTGGAACTGGCAGAAACCTACCGGGAAATAGTCGGGAACGGGTTTGAGGACTTCAAGGCAACAGCATCTGCAGGAATTGTGATTGCCCATCACCTGACGCCGCTTTCTAAAGCCCTGACCCTTCTGCGCAGCGCCGAGAGACGGGCAAAGGAGAGCCAAGCCGATTCATTAGGCAACAAAGGAGTGGTGTGTCTCACCCTGGCAAAGCGCGGTGGGGAAGCCCTTTCTGCGCGCAGTGCTTGGGAGGATGTGGCGAACTTTGACCAATGGGTAGAAGCGTTCCGGCAAAAGAATCTGGCAGGAGTATTTCCCTACGCACTGGCCCGCGAAGCCGTGACGTTGGAGGCGCTTCCGTCCGAAGCCACTCGCAGTCTGGTGCGCTATCTGGTACAGCGCCATACCGGCGAGCGCGTAGCCAAGGCAACCTGTGAGCAGTGGGCTGATCTGTTGGTCACATGGGCTGAGAACATTCGGAAAAGGACAAATGACAAAAGTGGCCTGACCGAAGTGGCTTACTGGCTGATCGCAGCCCGCTTTCTTGCTTCTGGAGGTGCGGAATGATGCGGTTATTCATGGAAGCCGAAGATGTCCTGCTGTTTCGCGATGGACGCCCCTTCAATGCCGGGAGCGACCACGAGGCTCGCAGTCTCTTCCCCCCATCCCCCTCAGTGATGCAGGGGGTGATTCGCTCGCACTATTTGCTCATCAAAAATATTCCCCTGAGCAACAAGGAAGCCATCAAAGAACTGGTGGGCGATACGGTAGACTACAAAGCGTTGCGTTTGCGCGGTCCGTGGCTGGCGCGCCAAACGGGGGATGGGCGGGTTGTACGTTATTTTCCCACCCCCACAGATGCCTATCCAGCCGATGAGAACGCCGAGAGGATTCTGCCGATGAAAATGGTGCCCAACCCGGGCGGGAACGTCTGGGCCGGGGAATTGCCCTATCTACTGGAAAAGCCCAACGAGATCATCACCAAAAATGCTCCCGGAGCGTTCGTCAGCGAAGAAGATCTCGTGTCTTACCTGGAGAAAGGTGTCTCTGTGAGAACGGAAAAAGCCGATGCGTTGTATGTTTCGGAAGTACGGTTGGGCATTCAAACCGACTCACGGCGGCGTTCAACAGTAGAGGGAATGCTGTACGAGGTGGAGTTTATCCGCCCTCAAGCGGGCACCGGACTGTATCTTGAGATGGATGGGTATCCGGATTTTCCAAAGGAGGGCCTCCTGCGCGCAGGCGGGGAGGGACGTGCTCTGCGCTACAAAACCCTTCAAGATCGCCAGACGTCCCCAATTCGGTGGGGATATAGCGGAGAACTTCCCCGCTTCTTCAAAGTGTATTTTGCTACACCGGCTTACTTCTCACAGGGCTGGAAGCCAGACTCGTGGATAAAGTTTTTCACCGAAGAGGTTCGTTTGGAGGCTGTGGCGCTTTCGCGTTATCAGGTGCTGGGCGGATTTGATTATTGGAACCACAAACAAAAACCCTCAAGGCGCTTGGTGCCAGCCGGGAGTGTGTACTACTTCTCTCACTCAGGAGGCGCACAGTTGCGTCAGGATTTGGTTCAGCAAGCCATCACCGAGTGGGGCGCAGAAATTGGTTTTGGACAGGTGTTAGTTGCAGGGTGGAAACCCGCAGAATGATCCTATTTACAACGATTTCAGGAGGAAACTATGTTTAAGGAAAAACGCTTACTTTTCCTATATGTAGAAACCCCCCTGCATGTGGGGGCTGGACGTGCCAGTGCCAATGTGGACTTACCCATTCAGCGCGATCGGGTCACCCAGTACCCCATTGTGCAGGCTTCTGGACTTAAGGGTGCGCTTCGTTCAATCTATAGAGAAACGAAAGGGCTTGCAGACGATAGCAAGGAAATCGAAACCCTCTTTGGTAAGGCCGGTGATTCTGGCGAAAACTGGGCAGGTGCAATTTCCACCGGAGATGCCCGCATTCTCCTCTTCCCGGTACGTTCGCTGGCAGGGGTGTTTGCATGGACGACAAGTCTACATGCGCTGGAGACTTTCCGCCGCGCTGCCGAACTGGCAGGACAGCCCATCCCGTGGAAACTGTCAGAAGCCGTGCGAAACGATACGGCACTGCTGGCAAGCCACAGTGAACTCGTCATAGACGACAAAGTGGTGCTGGAGGAGTTCAGTTTCTCCGCTCAGCCTTCTATGGAGGTGGACGTCATTGCGAAATGGCTGGTGGAGAATGCCTTGCCAGAGGGGGAGGCTTATCAATACTGGCGGCAGCACTTACCCGGACACCTGTGCATCCTCTCGGATGATGCCTTCCGTGACTTCTGCCTCTACGGCACCGAGATTCAGACCCACATCCGCATAGACCCGGGCAAAAAGACCGTGGCAGAAGGTGCGTTATGGACCAGCGAAAGCCTGCCGGTAGATAGCCTCCTCTACGCGCCGCTCATGGCAACGGATGCGCGCTCAAACACCGAGGACATGGACGCCGCTCAGGTTCTGGGGAAGTTTGCTTTCCTTAATGGTGCCCATGTGCAGTTGGGTGGTGATGAGACAACCGGTCAGGGTTGGGTGGCCGTGAGAATGTATCCGTAAAGGAGGTAAGAGAAATGGCCGAGTTGAAGATTTCCCATCAGCGCTCGCTGGAGCAGGAACGCGCCGAACACGCTTGGAATGCGGTGCAAAGTGCAAAGAAAGCGGTGAAGGATAAAGAGAAAGAACTGCGGTCTTTGGCGCGCAGTGCCCCTGCCAGCATTCAGAGCAATGGGTTAGGGCAAACGCTGGCGTTCTGGAAAGCCAAAAATGAATCCCACCATTCAGCCCTGTATAATGCACTCTCCGATTGGTTAAAGAAGCAACTGCATGTCCAGTCGGACGTGGTGGAGTGGATTGCTACTACGGCAACAAGTCTGCAGTACCGCCATGCCACTGCCGAGGCCGTGGCATACCTTAACTGGTACAAGCGCTTTGCCGAGGCTGAACTCAAATCGGAATGATCAGGGAAGGAAACGCGTATGAGTCCCAATCCTCACTATTCCAATCGAGGAGGACCTCCTCCCTCAAAACCGTCGCAGTCGGGCAAGGGGAATGTCGGTGCAAAGCCCCCTTCGGGTCAGACATTCGAATATCCTCTGCCCCGCGAAGTGGTAGAAGTGTTCAAAAAACAAAAGGGGGTGAGCAACCCGGGGCTGGTTTTTGAGCGGTTTGTGCCTTTCCTGGGCGAACAAAAAGAAACCCGCCGAACGCAAGCCTTAGAGGCTGCCCAGAAAGCGCCCGATCGTGGGGCTCTCACGGCCGCCTATCAGCGCTGGAAGGCGCTGGCACAGGCAAATGAAGCCGAAATCTTTACCCTCAAGACAGACTGGCGCTTCATCCCCGGTTTGGGGCGTAAAAATGCCCTGGAGATCGGCTTCAGTTTCCACCGCTATGGGTTTCCTTACCTGCCCGGCAGCAGTGTCAAGGGAATTGCGCGCACATGGGCGCTGTACGAACTGGCTTCGCGCCTGAACAAGGACACCGATACCCTCGACCTGAATGGGCTTGACCAAACCCTTGCCTTTGAAGAGAGCCAATTTGAGAAAGCGTTTCAAACCCATCATCCCGGAGAGGAAGAGTGGGTCCTTGCCTCTGCCTTCCGCGCCGTATTCGGCACGCTGGGGTGCGCAGGTGGGGCAGTTTTCTTCGATGCCATTCCCACACAGGCTTTCGCACTGTATGTGGACATCATGATCCCCCACTACATCCCCTACACTCCGGTT
>FWWL01004817.1_pt1 | contig 22104 bp, 21 predicted proteins | sample 2228331 | NCBI WGS metagenome assembly FWWL01 (sample SAMEA103939775, study PRJEB20133) | metagenome | reverse complement strand
TCGCAGTTGCACGGCAGAGAAAAGACGCCTCTCCCTAGCAGGGAGAGGCCGGCGCGCAGCGCCGGGTGAGGGTAGATCCCGTGGTGCATGTAGGGGCGACGCGGTGCGTCGCCCGGGCACCGTTCTGCACGTCGGCCCCGCATGAGCCAATGCGCTCCCAGTGCACGCGCCGCACCCAATGGGCGACCCACCGGGTCGCCCCTACATTGCCCGCCGGCGGCGCGCAGGATTGCCTGAACCACGGGCATTTCCGTGCGGCGCAGGGGCACGGCGATGCCGTGCCGCGGGCGCCTGGCGCGGGGTGAGCGGCCGCAGAGGCAGGCCTTCCGCCTATCCGAGGCAATCGAACCGTGCAATGGGCATTGTAAGGGCGGTTCGCGAGCCGCCCTTACCCGGCGCGTGGTAGGATTGTTGGCATTCGCCAGCGCCGTGCTGCCGCTGGTGGCTAGCGCCGCGCGGACATTTGCCCTTGGACCCGTGGGCGCGATACGGGCCGCCTGGGGAAGGGTAGTCCTCTGCGTGCTCGAACCTCGCACTGCCAGCATATCGTAAGGCGACGTTGGGACGCTGTGTTGCGCGGCTCACGCTCCTGCGAACGGGGAATGGCTACACCACGGCTACACAACGGCGGATGGTCCGTTTGTGGTGGGAGGAAAAAGCCCGGCAGAACAGGGGCTTGCAGCATGGGCCGTCAGGGACTCGAACCCCGGACCCGCTGATTAAGAGTTGGCTTAGGTTGTGTCTACTGGGTGCTTGTGCGTCTAATTATGCCGAAGAATTCGTGCACAAGTGTCTGGCACGTCTATTGTTTCTCGTCGTGTTTTTGCCACTTTGGCTACACAAATGGCTACATGAAACTGAACTCGGCTTCAGTTACAAACGCCGTTTGGTTACCGGCACAAAGAGCGTGGCCTTAGGTGTGCTACGCACGCCGCCGTTCGGCCTCGTAGGCGATGCTTGACGGCTCGAAGCCGATGTGGCAGGGAGCACGTCGCACCCAGGAGCACGTTGGGCTCTCGCTCGCCCTCCCTAGGCTAGCTGGGAACGACGAAGTCTCCTGGGTGTACCCGCTCGGGGGCTTGAGCCCTGCTACGAACGCCGCCGCCCGGGCAGGATAATGGCGTTGGGCCACTCCCTAAGCGACGGGGGCAGCTTGTCCCGAGGGTCTTCCTCGGCCTCGGGCTCGTACTTAAGCCCAGCCGCTTGCAGGATGTACTGGGCTGCCCAGCGCCTATCCTGGGTGGTGCCGTCCCTGAGCAACGTTGCCACGGCATCGAGGGCCTCGGGCACGAGGGCTAGGAGCCGTGATTGCCACTGCTGCCACTGCTCACGTCGTCGTTCCCGAAGGGCCTCCCGGAATTCCCGGTTGTGGTTCAGCCACTTGCTCACGGTTGCGGGGTTGACGCCCACCGCCTCGGCCACTTGGGCACCCGTGCGCCCTACAGCGAACAGGTCAACGGCTAGCTCTTGTTGGGGGGTCAAGCCGCTTTCTTCTTTGCGATCCTTTGCCATTGTTGCCTCGCTGGGGGTTAGAATGGAACCTCGTCGGCCTCGTCGTCTTTGGCCTGCTTGTTGCGGTCCTTTGGGGCTTCCTTGGCCACGAGCCGGAAGCCGTAGCCGGTAGGAAAGAGCAGCAGCCGAAGGTGGCCAAGCTTCGCTTCGTAGTACGCCTTGCCGGTCGTCTTTCCGTGCTTGAGATAGAACGCCGCTAGCTCGAAGAGATTATCACTCATGCCACACCTCACTGCACCACGCGCGCCCGTGGGAACGCGCGCTTGGCCTCTAGGAACCGCCTTAAGTCCGCTTCGTGGCCACGCAGCCGCTTGAGCACCTCCACGTCTTCGAAGAAGAGCACGGGGTGCCCGGAAACTTCGATGTCGGGGTGTTCGTCGAGCGCCTGGGTGTCGGCCACGAGCCACACGAGCCCAAAAACCGGGCTTTCCAGGAGCACCGCGGCAACGTTGCCGTGCTCCACTACGTCGGCTTGGGCCTCTTCGGCCTCAATTTCTTGCAACCTTTGCTTGGCTAGTTGGAGTAGGTCTTTCATGCCGCGAAGATGCGAAAAAAGCGAAAAAAGTCCTCAGGCCGGGGGCTTTCCCCCCCTTTTTTCGCTTTTTTCGCAATATCTACAGTCACGAGGGGGGCCCGCATGCCACCACGTCTTGGGGCGTCCGCCCGTATCTTGCTGGGTTGCCGAGTGCACGCGGCCAAGCCTGACAAGCAGGTTCAAGGCGTGATGCTTACCGGACAAGTGCCTACCCAGCGCCTCGGAAAGCTCGGTATCGGTTCGCGGCCCATCCTGAATCAGGCGCAGGAGCCGATCCGCTATCGGGTCACCAATTGCGTCACCGAAAATTCTAAAGACGGATTCCCGACAATAGTTCCACACTGCCACCGCGGCCAAAACGTGGTGCGAGCGAATAGCTGGGGTTTCTTGTCGAGCCTCGTTTTCATCGAGCAGGGAGTACAAGAGACTAAGCCGCAGCACCTGTGCGGCCGCTCTGGCAAGGATCGCTCCGGAGATTCCGGGGATGTCCTGCTCCAATTCGACGTAGACGCTTTCCCATACCTTCTCCGCCTTCTGGTCTCTGGAGATTTGCCCCCGCTTTTGTGCGATGCGAATGACGTGTGAGAAGCGATGAGGAAAGCGCTCCCAAACTTCCCTCGGTGGCCCACCTCCGCTGGGTAGGTACTTCGATCGTTGCACAAGCGCGAAGAGGAAGCGGTTTGCAAAGCCATTTGCGCGTTCGGTCTCGTTCAGCAAGCGCAACAACTCGTACTCCGTTATGTGGGCAATGATGCAAATGTGCGCGTCCGTTGCCTGAAGACGGTCTTTCTTCGTCATGGGCGTCAACGTGCCATGGTCCCAGGCCTCCCGGATGCGTGCGGACAACGTATTGCCCTCTCGCTGCATAGCTTTGAGGACTCCAGCGAACTCCTGTTCGATCACGAGAAGTCTTTTGTCTTGCTCGCCACTGTCTTCGCCGTTGCCGTCGCGCACTGGGTACACCAGCCCCTCGCCACTGGAGAGGCCACTGCATACGCGCCTCCTTACCCATTCTCCATCAACATGCGAAAACAGCGCCCTGGGAAGTTGCCACGCAGTCCCCTTGCGTGCGTTGGCGCTCCGCCCGACCACGCAGACGTTTAGCCGGGCATGGTGAGGGGCGCATTCCACCAAGACGTGGGGGCCCCGCCCGATCAGGCAGCCTGCTCCCACGAGGGTATGGAGTAGCAAGGCCGCCGGGTCCGCCTCCGAATAAGGCTCCACGGCACGCACAAACTCGCCCACAAGGCCCTGGTACGCCTCGTCAGCCAGCACCGGTCGGGGTGGTTCTGATGCGTCGCCCCCGTCTTGTCGCCGCCCGCTCTCCGCCGAAGCGGCTTCTATGGGCGGGCCTGGCTTTGCAAGCTCTTCGTCGACTACCTTGTGCACCCAGCTGCTGCTAGATGGTTTCTCAAACTCGTCCATTTCCTTCTCCTTGGGCGCTGGGCTGACCCCCCAGCGCCTTTTTGCTTTCGAGCTCGAACAGGGCCTCGATCGCCCGGTGGTAGAGAATCCCGTAGGCTTCCCGCGCTTCGGCCTCGGTGAATCCCGGCTCGTACACGGGCGCTTGGGCGACGAGCGCCTTGAGCGCGCCACGTTGCCGCACAAGGTGAGCCATCACAGCCTCGGGGGCTGAGCCCTCGGGCAGCCGCTCGGGCCAGTCCGGGGGCGGTAGGTCGGCCAGGTCCCAGTTCGTCGGGAAGCCCCGCGGGGGCCAAACAACTCGCACTTCTCGCGCACCTACGCGGTGGAGAATGTCGCCGATGCGCCAAGCCGCTCGGATACCGGGCCAGTCGTTGTCGGGGAAAATCGTTACCTTGCGCCCGGCAAGGAGCTTCCACGCTGCCTTGTCCACCGCGCGCGAGCCTCCGGGCCACGTCACAACGACGTAGTTTTCGAGCCAGGGTTTTTGCCGCGCCTCGTCGGCGGTTTTTTCGCCTTCGACGACGAGAACTGGGGCATCGGGCCGCTTGGCGAGTTCGTCGGCTCCGTAGAGTAGCCTCGGCTCGGGTGGTGCTTGGACGCGCCAGCCGAGCTTGCCCGTGAGCAGGTCCACAGTTGCCACGATGGGACGTATCGCCTTGCGACCTCCTGCCTCGAACCGAAGCACGGCAAATGCGGGAAACCCCTGGGTGTCCCGATACAAGAACACGTGGCTCGCTTCGCCGAGGCCCGCGAGGGTTCGCGGCACCGGCAAAAGCGTTAGCGGCACCCGCTGGAGTAGCTGGACCGGCATTACCCCTGCTCGCCACGCTCGATGCGCGCGGCAATCCACTTTTCTAGTTCCGTGCTCGGCACCCGCACGCTTCGCCCGATGCGCACCACCGGCAACGTGCCGTCTTTCATGAGCTGGTAGGCTCGCGGGCGAGAAATCCCGAGAATTTCGGCAACCTCGGTCCCGCGCAGTAGCCGGAACACAGGCGAACTAGCTTTTGCTGAAGTGCTCATATTAACCTCCGGGTTTTTTCGAGCGCAAATTAGACCTTGAGTTGTTATCCGAAAAGCGTTACCAAGGGCTAACGCAATGACATCTTCGAGGAACTCCTCGTTGCCGATTGTGTGCACCTGGGTCAGGTCTCAAAGTTACGTGTGCCGCCATCCCGCGATCATTCCGGTTGGACCACTTGAAACGTATGAGGCTTGGCCCAAGGCGAGCGATGCCCTTGAGGAGCTTCTCGAAATTGCCCAAGCCAAGAACGCGCCTACCCCTGATCACGTTCCCGAGCTGGCATTCGTTTATTTAGAGGACCTTCCCGAAGACGTGGCTCGCGAGGAGGACATCCGGTCCCGAGCGGTCTTTTGCGGCCAGCCGGTCCACGACCGAGCAGTGGAGTTCGTTCGCAAGTTCGGATTCTTGGGGCTTTGCCGGCACCTGGATGTTGTTGAGGCCCCTCCCGAGCTTTTCTTCCCGAACCTGTACGAGCGGTGGGAACGGGACCGCAAGTTCATCTCAGAGGCAATCGACAAAACCGAGTCCAACAGGACGTTGGCCGAGCACCTGAAAAAGAGACTAGCAGGGCCGCCGCCTATCAATGGGTATCTCGGCTGGGGCGACCCGCTGTTCTGGTACTTTTATTCGGAACCAGCGGGTGAAATCGCGGCCGCCTCTCTAAAACTCGCTGCGCTTCTTCGACCGGATCGCGACACCAGCGTAGACGACGTCATGGAGGCCGAGCTTCTGCTCAAGATGGGCCTTGGTCACATGACCCTAGATGTGTTGCCACTTCCAGAATCACGCTCTGCTCTAAGCGCTAGGAAATCGCGGAGCCGGCCACCGCAGTTCACCCTGGGTATCCGCGCGAAAACGCTTTACGCCGCTATCACACTTGCCGCCGCGGAGAGTGCTTCGCGTAACCACCTGGGGGTTTGCGCAAACGAGAAGTGCCGCAAGGTATTTGTGAGCAAGCGTCCCGCCCGGTACTGCAAGAGGAGCTGCAAGGACGCGGTGCACATGCGCGCCTACCGCGCCAGGCAACGCAGAAAACTGGGGAGCAAGAGCGCGTCGCCAAGGCGGAAGTCTCGTAGGCGCTTGCGCCAAGCGGAGGGCTTTCGTGGCTGAGCGAAAGCGTGGCAGGGGCGAAGGAAGCATCTACCAGCGGGCTGACGGGCGTTGGTGCGCGAGCGTGAGGCTTGGGCGCCGCGGGGGCAAGCCCGTGCGCAAGGTGGTGTACGGTTCAACGCGCCAAGAAGCGCAAGCGAAGCTTGCAAAGCTTCTCGCCCGCTACCATGTCGGCGAGAACATTGTGCCGGAACGGATGAAGCTCGGGCAGTTTCTCGATTGGTGGCTCGACACCTGCGTTGCCCCGTCCACGCGCCCGCGCACGCTCGAAAGTTATAGCTACATCGTTCGCGTGCATTTGAAACCTGCGCTTGGCGAGATCGAGCTAGCGAAGCTCGGGCCCGAACACGTCCAGCGGTTCATCACCGACAAGCTCAAAGCTCGGGCAAAGCCGCGCCTGGTGGCGTACATGCACCGAGTGTTGAACATGGCGCTCGGGCGTGCGGTGAAGTTCGAGTACGTTGCGCGCAACGTGGCCAAGCTCGTCGAGCCGCCGCGCGTGGAGCGCAAGCGGGTCGAGCCGCTTAACCCGGAAGAGGCCCGTCGGCTTACGGAGGCCTGCGAAAACCACCCCCAGGGGGCGCTGGTGGCGCTCGCTCTCGGGTGTGGGCTTAGAAAAGGCGAGATTCTCGGGCTCAAGTGGAGCGACCTAGACCTAGAAAAGGGAGTGCTCCAAGTCCGCCGGCAAGTAGTGCGAATTAAAGGCAGCGGCCTTGTCGAGCAGGCGCCGAAGTCCGAGCGGTCGCGTCGGGTGGTAGCGCTCCCAGCATTCGTAGTGCGAGCTCTCCGGACCCACCGAAAGCGCCAACTCGAAGTGCGCCTTCTTGCCGGCTCGCGCTGGCAGGAGAAGGGCTACGTGTTCACCACGGGCATCGGGACGCCGCTAGACGAAGCAAGGGTGTCTCGGGCCTTCCGTCAGCTCCTGAGAGCCGCGGGCTTGCCCCGCAAGCGCTTTCATGACCTACGACACACGGCTGCCTCGCTCATGCTTGCCAGCGGCATCCACCCGCGCGTGGTGATGGAAGTCCTGGGCCACAGCCAGTTCAGCATCACCATGGACACCTACAGCCACGTGATGCCGCCCGCGGTGCGCGAAGCCGCTGAGAAGCTCGACCGCCTGCTTGGCTAGCCCGCCGTCTTTTCTGACGGATGTGGATGTGACGGCAGTTCGAGCGCAACACGCATGTTTGCGGTATCGAAGCCTCCCGCACGTCACCTATCGGGCCACGATGTCGAGCAGGAACCAACGCGCGTCTCGGGTGTGGAGCAGGGGAGAATGGCTACACAATGGCTACAAAACGACCGTTTGGTTAGTCGCCGCCCTACGAAAAACCCCTGGAAAATCAGGGGTTTACGTCATGGGCCGTCAGGGACTCGAACCCCGGACCCGCTGATTAAGAGTCAGCTGCTCTAACCAACTGAGCTAACGGCCCACGACTCTGCCAGGGTGCCGCGAGCTTCTAGCTAGGACGAGGAGCGAGCGTCAAGCGCCTGGGCCTGAGCCCGTGGGGATGGGCGATCGACCGCGAGCTGTGCGTTGGCTGCCGACGTTCCTTGCGGCATGGCCAGGAAAATGGCGCGCCTCCATGGTGTGGCAGGTCTTGGGTTACGCGTTGGAAACCCGCGCGAGCTCTTGCGCAAGCGGGCTCGGTCCTTCGCGCCGAGGCCGGTATAAAATGGCGGTGTGCCCGATCAGCCCGCAGAGCTCCGCTCCGGTGGCACGCGCAAGGTCCGTCGCCCATTGGCGCTTCGCTTCCGGCCGATAGCAACGCACCTTGATGAGCTCGTGCACCTCCAGTGCGTGGTCGACTTCGCGCAGCACGGCCTCGGTCGTGCCACTGTGGCCGACGCGAACCACTGCAGCCAAGTGATGCGCGCGCCCGCGCAGCCATTTGCGCTGCTTTCCGCTCAGCCGACCAACCGGAGTACGTGCCGAAGGAATGGAATCCTCGTTTACGCTGGTGCGGGGCGTCGACGATTCTGTGGTCGTGGCAGTGCTATTCCGCTCGCTAGTCGTTTGCATCTTCGATGAGCCCCATAGCTAACGTTGCCGGCTTGGCAACGCAAAACCGATGGCAAAGACGGCGTTTCCAAACCCCCGGTTCATTGCCGGCACGACGCGTCACCACCGCCTTTCCGCCTTTGCCCTGTGCATCGCACTGCGACAGGATGATCCGCTCGCCGTCCGCACCGTGTGCGTTTTCGACAGACACCGCTGCGTCCGGCCCGCCACACCAGTGGGAGGCAGGAGCGTACTGGGGCTCGCCGTGGGCGAGGCGGGAGAAACGGGGCAAAGGGCCGTTGCCTGATGTGCGCAAGGACCGGGCGCTTTCGCGTGATGGTCGCATCCGGTTGCCGAGCCCTTGTCCCAGCTACCTGGCGCCGAGTATAAAAGGTGCTCGTTGGCAGCCAGGTTTCGAGGCGAGGATGTGCGGAGGGAAGGGATGATGCGAGTTGCGTGGTTTTTCCTAGCCCTTGGGCTCGTGTTTGCCGGGCGCAGCGCAAACGCGCTTCCGTTAGAGCACTGGTTCGAGTTGGTTCCTTCTCCGTATCGGCTCGAGGTGGCCAAGGGTGCTCGGGAGATGCGGTTGTGGGAAGGAGAGCGGCTCATCCGGCGCTTCCGCATCGCCTTGGGAAAACAGCCGAACGGCGCCAAGGAGTACCGAGGCGACGGGCGCACACCCGTTGGCCGATACTACATTGGCGACAAGCGGCCGAGCCGCCGGTTTCACAAGTTCCTTGCCCTCAGCTACCCGAATTTGGCGGACGCCGAGCGCGGCTTTCAGCGGCAGTTGATTGGTCAAGAAGCTTGGGCCGACATTCTCTTTGCTCACCTCGAACAAACGCTGCCGCCGCAAAACACGCTTCTCGGTGGCGGCGTCGGGATCCACGGGTACGGCAATCGCCCCGAATTGCCGGTCGACTGGACCGAAGGCTGTATCGCGGTGAGCAACGACGAAATCGACTACCTGTACGAAACGCTTCCCGTCGGCACGCCGGTGGAGATTCGCGACTAGCGCACGCGCGCTCAGTCGAGCCCGAGCATCTGCCGGCCTGCAGGGGAAATCATTTGCGGGCTCCACGGCGGATCCCACACGAGCTGCACATCCGCTTCCTCGACTTCTTCGAGCGCCAAGATTTTTTGTCGCGCTTCTTGCGCAATGTACACGCCCATCCCGCACCCGGGCGCCGTGAGGGTCATTTTGACCTCGACCCGCTTTCCGCCTCCCGGCAAATCCTCGACCTGCAAATCGTAAATGAGACCCAGGTCGACAATGTTCACCGGAATCTCCGGGTCGTAGCAAGTTCGTAGCTGCGCCCAGACACGGTCCTCCGTGCTTTCCGCGGCGCTGGTTCCTTGAGGTGCGATGGTTTCTTCGGCAGCGCGGCCAATGGCGTCGGCGTCGCTGGCCTCGAGGCGGAACAAGCCACCCAGACTGGGAATTTGCACCGTGTACGTGCCTCCCAGCGCTTGCGTGACGTAACCCACGGTGCCGCGCGGCACCAAGATCCGTGCACCTCCGGGAATTGCGATTGCTTCGCAGTCGCGCGCAAACTCGACTTGTTCGTAGCTCATTGCTGGCCTCGCTTTCGTGATGAACGGCAGTCTAAGAGCCCACAGGCCAGCGGGCAAGGACGAAGGGCTTCCCGCAAGCGGCGCTCTCCTATTTTGGAATGGGAAGAGGAATCTTCTTCCACCATGGTGCGCCGGGCTGGTCGTACTTGGAAGCCACGGTCGGTTGGCTTGCTGCCTGAGTCCGCCCCCGCGCTTTGGTTTTTGCGGCGGCCTTCTTCGATTCCTTGCTTGGGCGGGCCTTGCCTGCGGCCCGTTTCGCTGCGGCTTTGGTGTTGGACTTGGAAGTGGTCTTCTTTGCTGGCATGTCCGAAGCCTCCTCGAGCTGTCACTCAGTGGGCGTCCTTTAGAACCATGCGCCCAGCGCGCGTGCAAGAGTCCGCCGCCCGGCTCCTGCAGGGTTGCGCAGGCACAGAGAGGTGGCTAGCAAGGGAGCCCACGCGTTTGCGCGTCGAGCGCACGGATCAGTCCCCGTCGTCTAGCCAGGCCTAGGACACCGGCCTTTCACGCCGGCAACACGGGTTCAAATCCCGTCGGGGACGCTTCTCTTTTACGATGAATGCGGCCGACAAGCGGGCGCCTCGCCCGCCGCAGTGGCGACCTGCTCCAGAGCGGGCGCTCGCAGTAGCGCCCGCGGCGTTGCATCCCTCGGCACACTTGTGTTAGCGAGCGCCCGCCGCACTGACAGACAGGCCTACGTTTTGGGGGTGTTCTCGTTGGGGCGGTCCGGTACAGTCCAAAGATCGTTCTCGCAACAGCTCGTTCTCACAAGAGGAGGAACATCGAGGTGAGCACTGCAGCCATCAACTTTTACAAGGCCGACCTTCGTGCCATTCGCTTCACGCTTTACGAGCACCTCGGTGTCGACCGGCTGTTCGAACTCGAGCGTTATGCGCACTTGAACCGCGAAGAGTGCGACTCGGTCATCGACCAGTGCTACCGCTTCGTGTGCGACGTGATCGGACCGCTGAATGGAATCGGCGACCGCCATGGCTGCCGCCTGGAGAACGGAGTGGTGCGTACGCCTCCCGGTTTTCGGGAGGCTTGGCAGAAACTCTACGAACTCGGGCTGCCGACCTTCACCATGCCGCTCGAGATCGATGGACTCGGTGGTCCACACGCCGTTGGCGTGGTGTTGCAAGAGCTGCAAAGCGGCGCGAACACGGCGTTTACGATGTACCCCGAGTTGACTCGCGGTGCTGCCGACTTGATCGCACATTTTGCACTGCCCGAGCATCGGCAGCTTTTCCTTCCCCCGATGCTCCAGGGACGTTTTAGCGGCACCATGTGTCTCTCGGAGCCTCATGCGGGCTCCGACGTGGGCATGGCCAAAACCCGAGCGACCCCTCTCGGCGGTCACGAGTACCGCATCCAGGGCACGAAATGCTGGATTTCTGCAGGCGACCACGACTTGGCAGAGAACATCGTGCACCTGGTGCTAGCCCGGATCGACGGCGCACCTGCGGGTACGAAAGGCTTGTCGCTGTTCATCGTTCCGAAGATCTGGGTGAATCCCGATGGCTCGTTAGGCGAGCCGAACGACGTCGTGACGGCCTCGATCGAGCACAAAATGGGAATTCGTGCTTCGGCGACGGCCGTGTTGAACTTCGGGGAAAACGGCGGCTGCCGTGGCATTTTGGTCGGCGGCGAACCGCACATGGGCATCAAGCAAATGTTCCGGATGATGAACGGAGCCCGAATTGCCGTGGGTGTGCAAGGGCTCGCGTTGGCCTCCACCGCGTATCTAAATGCGCTGCAGTACGCCCGCCAGCGCTTGCAAGGCTCGTCGGTTCGCCACTTCAAAGACCCTGAAGCTCCTCGCGTGCCTATCATCGAACACTCCGACGTCCGCCGGATGCTGTTGGAAATGAAAGCCAAGGTGGAAGGCATGCGCACGCTGGCTGTGAAACTTGCGTGGCACATGGACATGGCCTTGGCCTTGGAGACGAGCGACCCCGGCAGGGCCGCCTATCACATGGGGCAAGTGGATTTGCTGACCCCGATCATCAAGGCGTACTGTTCCGACCAGGCCTTCCGGATCACCGAACTCGCCATCCAAACCTATGGCGGCGCTGGGTACGTGCAGGACAACCCCGTGGAGCAATATTGCCGCGACGCCAAGATCTTCTCGATTTACGAAGGCACCAACCACATCCAGGCCTTGGACTTGGTTGCCCGCAAGCTCCACCAGCACGGCGGCGAGAACTTCCGCAACTTCTTGAACGAGGTGAAGGAATTTGTCGCCCGTACCTGTTCCCTCCGGGGGTTGGGTGCCGAAGTGCGTTTACTCGGCGCGGCCGCCGAAGGGCTCGAGCGAGCGGCACTTGGTCTCATGGAATTTTTCATGGCGGGGAAGCTCGACCAGGTCACCTTGGTGGCAAACTGGTTCTTGCAAAGCATGGCGGAAGTGGCGCTGGCGCATTTGCTGCTCGATGCCGCACGCGTTGCCGAAGAGAAGCAAGCCGAAGCGACCGATGCCGATGGAGAGCCTTTGCCAGCGACGGTGGATTTTTATCAGGGGAAAATCATGGCGGCGAAATTTTTCGCCCATCGGTTCTTGCCGCTCACGCGGGCGCGCACGGAAATGATCTTGAGCGAGGACCGGAGCGCCCTGGACATTCCCGACGCAGGCTTCTCCACCGAGTTTTAGAGCGTTGCGCTGAGCCCTTTTCACGCCGTGCCCGCTCGAGCGCGACACAGATCTAAAAGGGTACAACCGACGGAATTTGGGTGGCTTCTTGATTCACCACTGGCGGCTCTGCCAGCGAAAATTGCATATTGACATCCCGCGCCGCGCTGGCGTATGCACCTGGCGTTCGCGAGGGGCACATGGACAGCAAACGCGTTGTTCTATGTTTGTTTTTCCTGGTGGGCACACTAGCGGGCGCAACGGAAGCAGGGGCGGCTACGACGCCGGCAGCAAAGTGCAGACATGCGCTGGCTGTGGGTTTGCGGCGCCTGGAAAATCGGTTGCTCGGGAGCGTGACGACCTGTCACCTCCGCCGAATGGCCGCGCAGTCCGGCTATCCGGCAAGCCTCGACTGCAACCAGGTCAACTCCCTGCCGATTTCTCTGTTGCAAAAGGTGCTTCTGGCCGAGAGTGGTTGGAGTCGTGTGGTCCAGCGCGCTTGCCAAGCCGCAGGAACACCAGCCGACCTCGGATACAGTACCTGCGGTGCTCCTTGCAATGCACTTGCGATCGGGCCGGATTTTGGATCGCTGGTAAGTTGCTTCGCTTGCCAGGCACGCGAACAGGTGCGCGGGTTTGGCGAACTTCTGTTTGGTGCCTTCCCCAGTCCGCCGGTGCTCGCCGACGGGTCCGCAGAGCGCGCATGTCAGAGAGCACTTGCGACCGCGGCAAGCGGGCTCTTTGCGAAACGCTTGGCGGAGGCGATCGCGTGTCAGGTGCGGGTGGAGAAAGGTTCGGTGCCCCTGAGTACCGATTGCCGAACTGCAGATTTACGGGGTGCGGTTGCGCGGAAGCAGTTGGCGGCGGAAGCACTGGTGCGCAAGCGTTGCGCCGACGCGTTGCTGGCGAACCTCGACTCGTGCGGCGCGACCCAGAACGCGGCTGTGGCATGCTCGGCTAGCGCGGGCAGCACGTTAGCGGACTTTTTGTTCGACCTGGTGTACTTCCCCAGCGGCCGGACTCCGACCCCTACGCCGACGCATACCGCCACTGCGACGATCACCCCGACCCCGAGCGTGCCTGCGACACCCACCGAAACGGCCACTCCGACGGAAACACCGCCTCCCACGCCGATGCCAACGGTCACCCTGACCCCCACCGAGACTCCGACACCCACGGAAACTCCGACGCCCACGACGACTCCTACGCCAACGGATACCGCCACACCGACACCTTCGCCGACACCGACGGACACCTGGCCGCCAGGTGTGCCGACGCACACGCCAACCCCGACTCCGACGCCGCTCAGCAAAGCTTGTGTATTCGCCACGCCTGCAACGCGAGTGGGCTTGCAGTGGGACAAGTTGCTCTTCACGCTGCCGCTTGGCAGGACAGTTTGCCCCATGTCGGGCTCGTTCCAGCTCCAGTTTGGACCCGCAGACGGAAATGGGCAAAGGTCGGTCACCATCCCTGCGTCGTCGCTGAGCTTCGACCCCGTTGTGTGCAATGTGGCTGGCCCGCAGACGACCACAATTTGCGTGGAAAGTACGGGGGTCGACGGGTACGGTGCGGTCGACTGTGTCGGCGGGCAGTCGGGGTATAACTTCCGGCTCGAGGTGGACCACAACACCAACGGCCCGCCGCAGTCGAACGGCGGCTTTCCGGCGGATTCTTCGTGTTCCGCTACGTACACGGACCCGCTGACGAACGAGACTTGGCACGCCTGTTTGGAGCAGTCGGGGGGAACTTGTAATTTGAACAACCTGCACCCCGGGGTGTGCAACAGCCCCTATCATCCGAGCTACTCGGGGACCTTCCCCGTAGGTGGCATGGTCGTGCGCCTGCCACTTCGGCTCAAAAACGTTTCCCAATCGAGCGGAAATCCATGCGACGGGGTTGGGGACACCTACAACGTGACGACAGAGTTCACCGCCTTTCTTACCACCGGCACCGCGCGCGGTACGGTGTACGACGCGAACAACCTCAACCGGAAAATCGATCAGGGAGAGCCTTGTTACGGCGGCACGTGTGTGACCGAAGTATCGGGCTCTCCGGCGTCCGCGTTTTGTGCGGACAGCGCGGCGAGCCTGAGCGGTGTGCGGCTGGTGACAGCGCTCACCATCCTCGACTTGCACTCGCTCGGCGGGGACACAGCCGCCACCGTCGAGGTCGAGTGTCAGTAAGTCGGAAGCGCCGCGCGAGGCGCCAGCAACAGCTCGATCGTTCTCGAAACACCACGCGATTCCGCCTGATCCAGCTCTCCCTAGCATGGTACGGAAGCGAGTTCGGCCACACGTCGTGCGCCGCCGCTCATGCGGATTCGTGATTTGTTGGACACTGGTTTTCAGCAGTACGGAAGCCGCAAATTTCCGGTGAGCCCTTTAGATTGTTCTTGTGTTGACAAAGGATGCGCTGGCTGAGTAGATGGCGGCATTTTCGTCGGGAGTCCCTGTATGAAGCGACAGTTGTTGGGGTTATTCGCGGTGGTCTTGGTGGGCTTGGTTTCGGAGGGCCAAGCTGTCGTGCCGCCGGACGTGAAGTGCCGTGATGCGCTGGGCAAGGCAGCACGCCGGCTGCAAATGAAAATCCTCCAAGCACAAGCTGCTTGCCATCAAAGCCGGATGGCCGGAAAGCCTGGGTATCCTTCGGGGTTGAATTGCAACGATTTGAGCCAGCTCCCGACGGCATCGCTCAATTCGATCCTCAAGGCTCAGCTGGCATTCGAGAACGCCGCGATTCGCAAGTGCGATCTCGCTGGGGCCTCCTCGCCGGCAACGCTCGGTTACCTCGCCTGCGTCGCTCCGTGCGAGTCGATCTCGCTGACTTCGAGTTACGTGAGCCTGCAAACATGCCTCGCTTGTTTGATCCAATCGCAAGCGTTTAGCACCACCCGGAGCTTGTATGGGGACTTCCCGGATCCCCCGCTCCTCGTAGGCAACACCGCGGCGCAAGCCTGCCAAAAGGCTCTGGGGAAGGCCTCTCGGGATTTGTTCGCCAAACGATTGCAGCAACAGCTCTTGTGTCAGTACAAGGTCAATCTGGGCAAAATTCCGCCAACCAATTGCCTCACCTCCGATCTCACCGGCGCCATCGCGAAGAAGCAAGCCGCGATGGATGCCCTGATTCGCAAACACTGCTCCGACGGTCTGCTTGCGGTGTTGACTTCGTGCTCGAACAACCAAAACGGTGCTGTGGCCTGCTCGCTCGGAACCGGCACGGGGCTGGCAGACTTTATCTTCCAGCAGATTTACAATCCCCCAGCGCTGACCCCGACCCCGACCGTGACCGAGACCGGCACGCCGACCGCGACACCGACTCCAACAGCTACGGGAACTGCAACTGCTACGTCCACGCCGACGGATACAGCGACCTTCACTCCCACGCGCACACCGACCAACACCCGTACTGCCACCCCCACGCGCACACCGACAGAAACCGGTACGCCTACCCAAACGCCCACAGAGACACCGACGGAAACTCCGACCCAAACCCCCACGGAAACGGCAACACCGACGCCTTCGAATACACTGCCACCGGGCGTCCCCACTCACACGCCGACAAATACCCCCACGATTACGAACACTCCGACACACACGCCGACACGCACCTTTACGCCGACGCAAACACCCAGCCCGACTTTTACCTTCACCCCCACGTTTACGCCCACGAACACGCCGACCAACACTCCCACACAAACACCGACTCCTACGAACACGCCGCTTCCGACCTCCACGTTTACCGCTACTCCGTCCCCCTCGCCCACGAGTACGCCAACGCCCATCGTGAAGACTTGCTCGATCGGTGGCACGAACAGTCGGCTCGGGTTGCAATGGGACAAAACGGTTCTGTTCATCAGCCTGGGCCGAACGGTGTGTCCGGTGACGGGCAGCACGAACATTGTTTTCGGTCCGCAAGATCCGAACGGGGTGCGCCCTGTCACCATCCCTGCGAGCTCCATTTCGTTTAACGCAGTCACGTGTAACGTGGCCGGCTTGAGTACCGTGACCATTTGCGTGGAGAGCACTGGAGTGGACGGTGTGGGCATCCTGGACTGCGACGGCGGCGAACCCAACTACGGCTTCTTGACGCAAGTCGACCACAACACGAACAACCCGCCGCAATCGAACGGTGGTTTCCCAGCCGACCCGACCTGTACAGCAACGGAAACCGACCCGGTCACTGGCAGTATCTCGACGGCATGCCTCGAGCAAACTGGCGGTACGTGCAACGCGAACAATTTGCACCCGGGAGTTTGCAACAGCCCCTACCACTTCAGCTACCCCGGAACATTCAGTGCAGCGGGGATGACCGTACGCGTACCGTTGCGATTGAAGACGGTAAGTTCCTCGAGCGGCAACCCCTGCGACGGCGTGGGCGACACGTACGGCGCGACGACCGAAGTTAGCGCGTTCCTGACCACTGGCACCGCGCGTGGGACCGTGTTCGATTCGAATAACGAGAATCGGAAAATCGACCAAGGAGCACCCTGCCGGGGCGGCTCCTGTGTCACTCAAGTGACCGGCGCACCGCTCACAAACTTCTGCGCCAACCCAGCCAACTCGTTGAGTGGCTCGAAGATGGTCACGGCCATTGGGGTGCTCGATTTGGATTCCACTGCGGGAGACACGGTCGCCACGGTCGAGCTGCAGTGCCAGTGATGTCCCCGGGGCACACGGTCCGCGCTATTGCGTAGGGGCACGGCACCGCCGTGCCCCGGCGCCACGCGGAAACGCACGTGATTCGTCGCAAGCTGCACCCTACCGGCAGGCAATGTAGGGGCGACCCGGTGGGTCGCCCGGCGGGGGCGCGGGCCGGCGCAGGCACGTGGCGTTACGTGGGCCGTGGTGCACGATGGCACCACGGGCGACGCACCGCGTCGCCCCTACATGCCCCGCCGTACAGCCAGGTGAATTGCGCCAGCACTCATCGCGAACTCCCGGCGCACGAGTTGTAGGGGCGGTTCGCGAACCGCCCCCACGATTGCCATGTTGCATCGGATCCCGTGGTGGAATCGGGTGGGACCGCGGGCGTCTCGCCGGCATCCGCATTCGCGGCAACCCGATCCGCCGGGGCACGGTACCGCCGTGCCCCTACCGTACCAATGTCGCCGGGGCCCGCGGTACTGGCGTTGTTCTTCAGCTGGATAAAACCGCCAGGGTCTTTTGCGGCGTTGTCCTCGGCGATGGCTGCGGATGTTGGCGGTGAAACTCGCGTTGTACGTTTTCGTGCACCGCGCCGTTTCTCCGCCGCTCGGCTCATGAAGGCACGCGCGCTTCACGTTTGGACTTTTCGCTGGCTTTCGTGCATGGAATTTGCTCGTTGGGAGCAAACCATGTTCGCTAGCAGAAACAGGAAGCACGTCGGACTGAGGACGCTCGAGCCGCGCCCGCTCGCGGAATTGTTCCGTCGGAACGGCCCAGGAACCGTGCGGTAGGTACCGGGAATGAGCAGCCGCGAGGAAGATCTTGCCGTGCAACGCACCCTCGAGGTCCTCCGTGCGCGCCTGGAGCAGATGGGCGAGGAGCAGCGCCAACTGCGCGAGCGCTTGGAGGCGAGTGCCCAGAGAATGGAACGGCTGCTGGCCAACATTCTGCAAGCGGAGTTGGCGCGCTTGCGCGAGGCAGTCGCCGCGGTGAGCGATGCGCTGCAGAAAGTCGAGGGGGGCCGTACGACCGGCCCGGCAAACGACTGGTCGGAGTCCTTGCGTGCCACTGCTGCCGCTGCGCGCGAAGCAGTGGAACGGTTGCAGGTGCTCGACGCCACACAGGCAGCCAGCTTGCAAACCCTCAGCGAAGAAGTGCGCGCTCTTCGCGAGGAGCTTCTTCGCCCGAGAGGCGAAGCGCAACCATGGGCTGCGACGCCCCCCGAAGCCGTGTCGACTGTGGGTGCGTCGCCTGCCAGTACGGCTACCGCCGGAGCCGTGGCTCCGCTCGTGGAAATCGTGCGCATGCATATGGAACTGCTGCGCCTGCTCGTCGAGCGCAACGCGTTCCGCCCCGCCGGCGAAACACCGGCCTCCGAGGGCACACCCGAACGCACCACCTCCTCGAGCGCTGCCGCCGAAGGCGAACCCGAAAGTGTCGCTCGCTTGCGCACGGAGCTGCGAAGCGTAGCTGCAGCCATCGAACATCAGTGGAGCGACCTCAAAGATCAACACGAACGGCGCATGGGAGCGCTGGAGCGGCGTTTGGAAGAAACGCGCCACCTGGTGGAGCATGTCGCTGCCCAAGAGCCCGGTCGTCGACTGCTGGCCACCGTCGGGGTGGGGTTGGCGTTCATCGCTGCCGTCGCTTTGGTCGCGTTGCTTTGGCACCGGTTCCAAGGAGGCTCCGTCGTGTCGGCTGGAGGGCGTGCGGCAACAACCGCAGTCGGGCGAGGCGATACACGCGCGGAGGCTGACTACGGAGAACTCGTGCGCGAGGCCGACTTGGCCGTGGCGCGCAAAGACTGGTCGCGCGCGGAGCGCCTCCTGCAGCAAGCTGTGCGTTTGCGGCCCGACGCACCGGAGGCACGAATGGCCCTGGCCGCATTACAGGCGCGCCAAGGGCCGCAACTTGGCACAGAGGAACCCAAGCCTTCAGCGGGCACAGTCACGACGTGCACGATTCGCGATGGCCGCTTGTGCTGCACCGTGGCGCCCGGTGCGGAACAGTGTGTTGCCTGGTCCACTGCCGCGCCACTTCCACTGAGTTCGCCCACCTCCACGCCCAGGGCGAGACAACGCAGTCAGAGAAATCCACCCGCCGAAACCGGCTCAGCACCGCCACCTGAGCCCGACGAAGATTTTTGACCGCACGCGCCAGACCTTCGGGGCGCGTGATTCTGGCATCGCAGGGGCGATGCACTGCGTTGCCTTTGCGCGTTGGAGCATCGGTGGCGCCGGGCGCCCAAACCGCACGCGGTCCGTGCGTCGCTCTGCTAGCCGACCAGCACGAGGTGGGTTATAGAGGGCTCGCATCATGGCCCGCGCAGCTCAGCCAGACCGAAGAGCGAATTTCGCGCCCCGTCCCCGCGGGATTGGGCTCGGTTTGCTCGAAGAAATCGTTGCGCTGGTCACGAACACTCCGGACCTTCGAGCGGCAGCGCAGGGCGTGGTGGAGACGATCTCTTCGCGCTTGGGCATGGAGGTGTGCTCGATTTATGTGTTCGAGCGAGAGAACGAGACCCTCCGGTTATGGGCGACCGCGGGACTAGATCCGGCGTCGGTAGGCAAAGTGGCCATGGGAGTGCACGAAGGGCTCACTGGCATCGCCGTCGAAAAGCTGCAGCCGGTCATGGCAATCGATGCGCTTGGTCACCCTCGGTACAAGTACTTTCCGGAGACCGGAGAAGAACGGTACCACTCCTTCCTCGGCGTGCCGGTTCTCGAACGCGGAGAGCCGGTCGGTGTGCTGGTTGTACAAACCTCGCGCCGACGGCGCTTTACTCTCAAAGAGGTACGCCTGCTCAAAGCGGTGGCCGTGGCGGTAGCGGGAATCCTATCGCGCATCCGCCTCGAGCGGACGCTCGAGGAGAAGGAGGCGGAACGCCGCGATATCGAGCAGCGCATGGACGCGGTGATCTCCCGCCTCCAGGATTTCGAGCAACGGACCAGCGTCGGGGCGACCGTGTTGCGCACGCCGGGAGCACCGCTGCGCCTCGTCGGACAACCCGCAGCACCAGGGTACGCCATCGGGCGCGCGTACGTGCTCGAGTCGATTTTGACCGCGACAAACTTCCCACGCGAGCGGCAGCATTCGCTCAAACGTGAGTTGCAGCGGTTTCAAACAGCTCTCCATCGCTCCATCGCGGAACTCGAGCGGATCCGTGAACACGTTGCCGAGAGCGTTCCAGAGATCGACAGCTCCATCTTCGATGCCCAGAAAATGATGCTCGAGGACTCTGCGTTTTCTGCGCGCGTGGAGGCCGCAATCCGCGACGGGCTGAGTGCCGAGGCTGGCGTGCAGGAAGCGGTCGAAGGTCTCGTACGGCACTTCTCGGAGCTCGACGACCATTACTTCCGCGAACGCGCCGCTGATGTGCAGGACATCGGCCGGCGCGTGCTCCGCCACTTGCTCGGCCGCGAAGCGCCCCAGCCGCGGTTAGCCAAAGGCGTCGTGTTGGTGGCGAACGAAATTGCCTTGTCGGATCTCACCGTCATGGAGCAAGATGGCCTCTGTGGCCTCGTGCTGGCCGCAGGCGGGGTCACGTCGCACGCGGCGATCATGGCACGGAGTCTCGAACTGCCCACGGTTGTGGGTGTCGACCGCGCAGGGGAGGTCATCCGCGAAGGAGACGTGGTGATCGTCGACGGCAACGCCGGGCTGGTGTTCGTCAATCCGCGACCGGAAGTGGTCGGGGAATACGAACGCTTGCTCGAAGAGTACAAAGCATCCAATCGCGACTTGGAGTCGCTCCGCGACTTGCCGGCAGAAACGCCCGACGGGTACCGGGTACGCCTCTGGGCCAATATCGGTCTGCTCGGGGACTTGTACTGGTTGCGCTCGCATGGAGCCGAAGGAGTGGGATTGTACCGCACGGAAGTGGCCTTCATGTCGCACCGCGATTTCCTCGACGAGGAAGAACAGTTCGAGATTTATCGCCGGGTGGTGGAGGGGATGGGCGGCAAGCCGGTGACGATCCGCACGCTCGACTTGGGAGCCGACAAATACCCCCGCTACCTGCACGTTCCCCGCGAAGACAATCCGTTCCTCGGCTGGCGATCGATTCGCATCTCGCTGGAAATGCCCGAACTGTTCAAGGAACAACTACGCGCCATCTTGCGAGCGAGCGCTTTGGGCCCCGTGCGCTTGATGTTTCCGATGATCTCCAGCGTGGAAGAAATCCGACGTGCGAAGGAGCTCCTTGCCGAAGCGCGCGACGAGGTGGCGGAAAAAGGCCTCGGGTTCGACCCGCAAATGCCTGTGGGCGTGATGATCGAAGTCCCTTCAGCCGTGTACCTTGCTCCGTACCTCGTACACGAAGTGGACTTCGTGAGCATCGGCACCAACGACTTGATCCAATACTTGCTGGCGGTGGACCGCAACAACCGCAAAGTCGCCACGTTGTACGAGCCCCTACACCCGGCAGTGCTGCAAGCAATTGCCAACGTCGTGCATGCAGCAAAAGTTGCCCGCCGGCCTGTTTCCTTGTGCGGCGAAATGGCTGCGGAGCCGCTGTGCGCGGTGCTCCTGATGGGTCTGGGCGTGGAGGATCTGAGCATGAGTTCTTTCTTTATCCCGATCGTGAAGCGGCTCATCCGCGCCGTGCCCTTTGAACGGGCTCAAGCCATGGCGGAAGAAGCGTTGCGGCTGTCTACCGTCAAGGAGATCAAGGGGCTGTTGTTCGAGTCGATGCGCGAGCTGGAAGTGCTGGAGCTCGCGGAGATGTATCATTGACGCGCACAGCGCCGTTGGCTTTTGCTTGGCGGCTATGAAAGCCCAACAACGACATTGGTGGCCACGGCGCTTGGGAGTGGTTCCACGCAGAGCCGTCGGCAAAGCGCTGGCAGCGGGGGTTACCCTCGCAGTCGTTCACGCCGCGAGCCTAGCGCAGGCCCGGGTGGCGGCGGCACCTGCTCCCCGGCCGGAAACCGCCAAAGTGACCGAGGAGCTCGCCGCCGTGCGGGCAGCGTTGGAACAGTCGGCGGAACGCGAGCGGGCTTTGTCGGCGGCGTTGAGCGAAGCCCGAGAAGCCATCGCCAGGCTGCAGCAGAAGAGCACGGAACTGGAAGGCGACCTGCGCCAGGCCCGGGAAACGCAACACAGCCTGCTCGAGCAGGTGCGCGAGCTTCGCGAGGAAGTTCGCGGCCTGTACGTGGAGAGCAGCGGCCTCAAGGGGGACATCGCCCAACTAGGCGACAAGTTGGATGGCTTTATCGACGAGCTCGGTAGCTTCCGCCTGAGCGCTGGGATCCTGGCCGCGCTGGTGATCTTGCTGCAAATCGCCGCCGTGGCCTTCGCCCTGCGCCGCTGACAAAGGTTCACCCAACGCGAGGGGCCGCAACCCGCGTCTGCCTGCGTACACCGCACCCCACGGGCGACCCATCGGGTCGCCCCTACATCGCCTGCCGGTAGCGTAGAGGATCATGTGGACCACCCGTGTTTCCATCAGCTGTAGGGGCACCGCGGTGCGTCGCAGTGCGATGGTTCAGCCCCCACCTCACCCTCGCCCTCTCCGCCCCCGAAGGGGCGGAGAGGGGTTTGCTCGGTTGAGCGAGCGGGCAGAACGCTGCCGGCTGTTTCCAACGAAGCAACAAAGAGACGCCTCTCCCTGGCAGGGAGAGGCCGGCGCGCAGCGCCGGGTGAGGGTCGGTT
>FWWL01004816.1_pt1 | contig 22113 bp, 20 predicted proteins | sample 2228331 | NCBI WGS metagenome assembly FWWL01 (sample SAMEA103939775, study PRJEB20133) | metagenome | reverse complement strand
TGTAATATATTTTATCTTGCTGTAATATTTTAAAAAATTTTCTTTATATATTTTTTTGTTAAGTATATTGTTTATAAATTCACTTATAGCAATATTGTTCCTGAAATTAAAGGGTGTGTATGTGTAAAAATCTTTAAAATTATAGTTTTCAAGGAATTCATTTAGATTAAATCTGTTAACTTCACAGTCTGATAATATCCATACATTTCCGTTTTTAATGCCACCTTTAATTATCTCATTAAGTTTAATAATTAAATCTTTTTCAAAATAAAAATCATCAAGAATTAAAAGATCATATTGTCTTTTGGGAAGAGAAAATATATTTTGATATGTTGCAATATCCACATCTGGTGTCTTTTGGAATGAGTATTTTAGATTTTCATATTGGTTTTTAAATCTGCATATGTATGCAGTTTTAATGCCGTTTTCTCTTTTGTTTATTATATGTTGGAGTGCTAAAAAACTTTTCCCACCAGAAGATGGAGCATTTATAAAAATTCTTCTAAAACCAGATAAAATTTGATAATAATTTAAAAGTTCATGTTTAGCATCTGCTTCAATAGAAGAAAAATTTGATGTTCCATCTTCTGTTATTATAATATCTTTCTCGTTAAGAAGTTCTTTTTCTATTTTTGCTAATATTTTATTAATATCATCCTTAGATGTATTACTTCCTATTCGTTTTTCTTGTTCTTTTTGTTTTTGTTCTTTAAAATTTTTATATATATAAAAAGGAATATCTGCTTTTTTTACATTACCATTTATATAATTAAGCTTTGATTTAGATATTGTTTCATCAAAATCTGATTTAAAGTTTGAGAATATTATAATTCCAGCTACAAATATTTTGCTTTTTTCATCTTCAGTTAAATTCATAATAGTTTTAAATCTATGAGGTAAATTTTTCATCTTTCTAAAAGGATTTTCCTGATATGTTTCAACCCCGTTATAGTTGTATACAAATTCAGAATCTGAAATCTTTACAGGATTAATTGCCTTTAATTCAACTAAAATAGCACCTTCATCAGGTATGAGTATTATAAAATCGACTTCATTAATAATTTTTTTATATTTTAGTACTTTTGAATAAAAAATGATCCAGTTAGTAGTAAAGGGGCTTTCTTTGAAAAGTTCATAAAATTCCATTTCACTTTTGTTTATTGAGGTTATCTGTCCAACTCTGGCTATATCAGGATGCATTCTTGCCATATTTGGAATGCCTCAACTTTAAATTTTATATAATAATTAAAATTTAGCAAAATTTTAAAAAGATACTTTGAAAAATACTAAAAAAATAATAGAATATTTTTATATGGCAAAAGATTTGTTTGAAAAGATATGGGAATTTAAAATAGTTGAGGATTTAAAAGCAAAAGGGATATATCCTTATTTTAAAGCTCTGGAATCAGAACAAGCTCCAGAGGTTGTTATAAATGGTAAAAAATATATAATGTTTGGGTCTAATAATTATTTGGGGCTTGCTAATGACCCAAGAATGAAGGAAGCTGCTATAGAAGCTATAAGAAAATATGGAACTGGTACTGTGGGATCAAGATTTTTAAATGGTAATACTGTTCTTCATCAAGAACTTGAAAGAAGACTTGCTATGTTTGAAAAAAGAGATAGAGCACTGGTTTATGCAACAGGATATCAAACAAATGTGGGAGTTATATCTGCCTTAGCTGGTCCTGATGATATTGTAATAATAGATAAATTTGATCATGCAAGTATAATAGATGGTTGTAAGATGAGTGGAGCAACTGTTAAAAGATTTAAACATAATGATCCTTCAGATCTTGAAAAAATTTTAAAGTCTTTACCTCTAGATAAAGGAAAACTTATAGTGGTGGATGGGGTTTTTTCAATGGAAGGGGATATAACTCCTTTGCCTGATTTAATTAAGATAGCTAAAAAATATGGAGCAAGATTGTGTGTTGATGATGCTCATGCTACAGGGGTTATCGGGGAAAGTGGAAGAGGAACATGGGAACATTTTGGGATTGATAGCAGAGAAATAGATATTATAGTTGGAACTTTTTCAAAAAGCTTTGCTACAGTTGGGGGATTTGTAGCAGGAGATGAAAAGGTTATAAATTATATTCAGCATGTATCAAGATCTATGATATTTTCAGCGGCATTGCCTCCTGCATGCGTGGCTTCTGTTTTAAAAGCACTTGATATAATAGAAAGTGAGCCTGAAAGAAGACAAAAATTATGGGATAATTCAAAGTATCTTATGGAAAAATTGAAGGAAATAGGTTGTAATATAGGGCATACTCAAACACCTATTATTCCAGTTATAATCGGGGATAATGAAAAAACATTTATGTTGTGGAGAATGCTTTTTGATAATGGGGTCTTTTCAAATCCTGTTATAAGTCCTGCAGTTCCACCTAATAAAACACTTTTAAGGGTTGTTGTAACTGCAACACATACAAAAGAACATCTTGACAGAGCACTTAATATATTTGAAATGTGTTATAAAAAGGTAATGGGGAATAAAGCGAAAACTCCTATAGAATAATGTATAAGATAAGGGAATCAGAGTTAGATGAGTTTATAGATTTTTCTCATAAAATTTCTTTGAAATACAATAACTGGGTTTGTAATTTAAAAAATAACGAAAGAAAACTTTTAAGTCTTAATCATCCTTTCTGGAAAAAAGCAGAGAGAAAGCTTTTCGTTGTTGAAAAAAATGGAAATATTATAGGGAAAATTGCAGGAATAATAAATTATGCATATGATGAATTTCATAATGAAAAAACTGCTTTTTTTGGCTTTTTTGATTGTATTGATGATGAAAAAGCAGCTGGAATGCTTTTAAAAAATGTGGAAGATTTTGCGAAAGAAAAAGGATATAACAGAATAATTGGTCCAGCAAATCCATCAAGTAATTATACTTGGGGGGTTCTTATAGAAAACTTTGATGAATCAAATGTTATAATGATGCCATATAATCCGCCTTATTATGCAGATTTGCTTGAAAGTAATGGATATGTTAAAGAAAAAGATTTATATGCCTTTAAATGGATATACATTGAGGAAATAATGAAAAGATTTGAGGGAGTTTTAAATAAGATTTATGAGGAAAATAAAGAGATAAGAATAGAGTTTGCCAATCTTGATGATATTAATTCTGTATTTAACGATTTTAAAAATGTTTATAATAAAGCATGGGAGAAGAACTGGGGATTTGTTCCTATGAGTGATGAGGAGATAGAGGAAACATTTAATGAACTTAAAAAGATCATAAAAAAAGAGTATGTTCTTTTTGCTAAGGATGGAGAGAAAGCCGTTGCATTTTGTTTGATGTTGCCTGATTTTAATATAGCTTTGAAAGCCTTTAATAAAAAAACATTTCCTTTAAACTGGCTTGGTTTTTTTTATAATTATCTTTTTAAAATAAATTCAGGAAGAATGCTTGCACTTGGAGTTAATCTTGAATACAGAGGAAGAGGTATTGAAGTAGCATTAATACTTAAAGCAATTGAGGTTTCAAAAAAGCTAGGATGGAAATGGGGAGAGCTTTCCTGGACACTTGAGGATAATATTAAGATAAATAAAACAATTGAAAAATTTGGAGGAAGGGTTTATAAAAAATATAGAATTTATGGAAAGGAGATTTCATGAAAAAGGTAGCTGTTTTAGCTGGTGGATGTTTTTGGGGAGTTGAGTATCTTTTTTCAAAATTGAAAGGTGTTATATCCACAAAGGTTGGTTATTGTGGTGGTAATGTAGAAAATCCAACTTATGAGATGGTAAAAAAAGGTAATACCGGGCATGCAGAAAGTGTGTGGATAGAATTTGATGATAATATAATTAGTTATGACGAAATTTTAGATTATTTTTTTAAAATTCATGACCCGACAACACCAAACCGCCAGATGAATGATATAGGTAGCCAGTATAGAAGTGTTATTTTTTATATGGATGAAGAGCAGAAAGAAAAAGCAATAAGAGCAATTGAAAGGGCTGAGAAAAACTGGAAGAAAAAAATTGTGAGTGAAGTAGTAAAGTTTGAAAGATTCTGGGATGCTGAAGAATTTCATCAAAAATATCTATATAAAAATCCTGGTGGTTATATCTGTCATTTTGAAAGAAAGTTCTAAGGTTCAAAAAAATGAAATAAAAATTTAATAAATTAATACTAATATGTATTTATGAAGTTTTCAGAGCTTAATAAAAAAAATAAAGTTGATAGTGAAACTCAGAAAAATTTTCTATTAAAAGAAAATAAAATCATAGAAAAGAAGGAAGAAAAAGAAAATGAACAATTAGATGTTCCACAGGTTATACAAAACTCGGAAAAAATAATTGAAAACAATCCAAAAACTATCTCCAATGTTGAAAAAAAAGATATAAGGTTTACAATTAAAAGAAAAGAAAAAATTGAAACTAAGCAAAAAGAAGAGATTTTTAATTTTGATGAGGATATTGTTTATCATAGATCTATGATCTCTTATTCTCAAGCAATGAAATATATATTTGAGTTTTATAAGAACATTGATGATCAAAATTATCTTTCTGCATATGATAGATTAAAGCTTATTACTGAGGTAATATTAAAAGAGCTTGATAATCTTTATTTTTTAAATTTTATAAATTATTTTACACCAAGAGATTATCTATATTCACATACACTTAATACAGCTATACTTTCAGCATTTATATCAAAGACTATGGGATATGAGGAAGAAAAGATAAGAAATATAGTGATTTCTGCTCTATGTATTGATTGTGGAATGCTAAAATATAGAGATCTTTATTCTCTTGAAAGAGTTTTTGATAAAGATGAGGTTGAGATAATAAAATCACATATAAATGATGGAATTGAACTTGTTGATAAAATATTTGCTTTTGAGCTTGATTTAAAAGAATTTGTTAAGAAGAAGGTTTATTATTCTCATGAAAGAAATGATGGAAGCGGGTATATGAAATTTAAAGGGGATGAGATTCCACTTGAAGCACAGATTATTTCGATTGCTGATTTTTATGAAGCTCTTACACACCCAAGAAGCTACAGAGATGCTTATGAAAAACCTCTTGTTATGAGAATGTTTTTAACTCAAAATAAAAATCTTTTTAATTTGAAGGTAATGAAGGCTTTGATGGGACTTTTTGGACTTTATCCACCTCAAAGCATAATAAAACTTTCAACATCTGAAATAGCAAAGGTTTTGATTGTAAATAAAGAAAAACCAACAAGACCGATTGTTAAGGTTATAGCTGATGGGAATTTCAATCTGGTAAAACCTTATGTTATCAATCTTGTTGATTGGCCTCTTACTTTAATAGAAGGGTATGTGAGTAAGAAAGAGGTGATAAATAATAATCCAGAGCTTTATCGTAAAGAAATGCTTTTATGGATGTGGATAGAGTGGTGAATATACTTCTTATAGAAGATGAGGTTTATGTAATAGAAAGAGTAAAGTCTATTGTTTCAAAATTTAATAATTTAAAGCTTGAGGTTGTTACAGATTTTAAAAATGCCAGGGAAAAGCTTGAAACTTTTAACTGGGATGTTGTTATTACATCTGTTTTTATATACGGGCTTTCATCACTTGAGGTCTTATCTATGCTGAAAAATAAAAATAAAGATGGGTGTGTGATAGTTTTAACAGGTATTTCAACTGTTGATGTGGCGAAAAAGACTGTTTTAGAAGGAGCATTTGATTATGTTATTAAACCCCAGGATATTGAAAGAGTTGAAAGTTTATTGAAAATTTATCTTATTTCAAAAAAATAATTTATGGAAAGAAATAAATCCCTAATACCAAAAGAAAAGGAGTACATGAATAAGATTAAAAAACTTAGAAAGGAGTTATTTTTAAAGGAAAAAGAGCTTGATGAGGTGGTTGAGGAATATGTTGCCATGGAATTTTCAATAAGTAGTTTTTATAAAAATTATTATTTAAGAAAGCTTGGTGATTATATAGTAACTCTGGAGTATTTTAAAAACAGGCTTCTCGGTATAAAGGAAAGTAAGAGAGATTTAGAGGATTTAAAACATCATGAAAAAGAAGATGTTGATGAGAAAGAACTTAAAATGATTTATAGAAAGCTTGCCAGGATTTATCATCCTGATAACCTGAATGATTTAAATGATGAGATTGAGTTTTATAAGTTTAGAATGAGCGAGATTAATGATGCTTTTGAGAAAAGAGATATTAAAAAACTTAGAAGAATTTTAAAACGAGCTGAAAATGAATTTTGTCTTAATGGAGAATCTCCATTAAAATATGTAAGAGCTATGGAAGATGAAATATTCATAGTTGATTGTATGATAAGACTTTATAAAGAGAAAAAAGAGGCGCTTAAAAATAATGAGATATTTAAATTGATGAGTGCAACTCCACAGGAAAGAGAAAGGGTAATAGAAGAGATAAAAAACAGATTTATTTCTGATATTGAAAGATATCAAAGACTTTGCGAAAAATTAGGTTTTTGAACCTTCAAAATTGATAAAATATACTTTTAAGCCCTCAGACGTTTTATGAGGGTGGCAGGATTTATGGTAAAAAAAGGATACAGGATTATTTTTCTTGTTACTCTTATTCTTGGAGTATATTTCGAAGCCCTCATTTTTTTTTATTTTCAGACGAGGAAGATCTCAGAGGTTTTGCTTGATGATTTTAAAATAATTATTGCTATTTCTGATAAAGCAGATAAGGATAAAATAATAAAGGAAATTATCAGTGTTAAAGGTGTAAATGGAGCGAATTTTATTCCCAAGGAAGATATCTTAGATCAGCTTGAAAAAGAAGATAATGAGTTATATATATCCATTAGATCAATGAAAATCAATCCAATTCCGGATATAATTGAAGTAAAGGTGGATCCTCTTTTTGTTGGTAGTATAGATAATATTGTGGATGAAATTTCAAAAGTGAAAGGGATTTTTGATATAAGATATAAGCCTGATGAACTTTTAGCTCTTGTACATAACCTTTTTTATTCGAGGTTTCTTTCTCTTGTAATATGGGTTAGTATCTTGATAGTTAGTTTTTCAGTTATAATAGCTATTATATACAGAGGGTTTTCTAATTTTTTAAATTCATTACTTGATTCTTTTAAATACTTTCTGGATGGTATGCTCGGGGCATTTGTGGGTATTGTTTTTATATATCTGACAATATATCCCATTAAATATCTTAGTATTTTGTGGATCTGGCCAGAACTAATATGGCATATTGTAACCTTGATTATGGGTGGGTTAATGGGATGGGTTTTGTTCCAATGGAAAAAAAGTTGAGTTTTTTAAATCTTGTTTTTATAGTGGTGTTTTTTTTCAAGCCAGTTTTGTATTCTCAAAAAATGTATAATGAAAAGAAAAAACAGCTTGATGAGATTAAACTTCAGCTTGAGAAAAAAAATAAAGAACTTGAAGCTTATAACCAGAAATATGAAGATCTTTTAAGACAAATAAGTCAGCTTAAGAATAATGAAAAAGGTTATTTGGAGCAAAAGAAAAAACTTGAGACTATGATAAGTGTGATAAAAAAACAAATGGAAGATAATAGAAATAAATATGAAATTCTTAAAAATAACTATTTGAAATTAGAAGATGAAATTTCAAATAATATTTCAATGCTTTACTTATCAAGATTTTCAAATTCGTACTTTTATGGTAGTAATGAAATAATAAAAGAAATGATTAAAAGAAATGTTATAATTTTCAAAATAAACTATGCTAAGGTAATAGAAAACAAAAAAGATTTTTTTTCGAAAAATTTGAGTAGCTTATCAAAAAGTAAATTAAAATATATGGAAGATGTGCAGAAGATAGATAGAGAGATTATAAAAAATAAAATATCTACTCAAAAAACACAAAAAGAGCTGTATCTCACAGATGCCAGAGTTAAGAAGCTTGAAAAAGAAATAATTGAATTAAATAAGACAGCCCAGGAGCTAACAAATTTCATTAAGAAAATAGAAAAAACATCTCCATATAAACAATCAGTTTCTACTTTAAGTATAGAAATAGACAAAAAATCTTTAAAATGGCCTGTAAATGGAGAGGTTATTTCTAGTTTTGGAAAACAATATGTTAAAGAATTAAATACTTATCTTATAAATGATGGAATAAAGATAAAAACCTCAGCTCAAAGTAATGTAGTTTGTGTTATGGATGGGATTGTGGTATTTAGTGGAGAGTTTAGAGGGTTTGGTAATGTTGTTATAGTTGACCACGGGAATAATATATATACAACTTATGGATTTTTGAAAGATATATATGTTGAAAAAGGAGTAAGTGTAAAAGAAGGAACTATAATTGGAAGTGTTGGTAAAGAGATGAGAAATATTTCAGATAATGTTGATGGTGTATTGTATTTTGAGATAAGAAGAGGAGAAATTGCTTTAAATCCACTTGATTATTTGAGATAAAGGAGAGAGTATGAGAGCTAAAAAAATACTTATAGTAGCAGTAATTTGTGGTATAATGGGTTTTTCAATTCCATACATTAATTATGCTATTGATTCAACCTACGAAAAGATAAAAATTTTTATAGAAGCATTTGAAATTATTAAATCAAATTATGTGGAACAGAAAAATGATACTGAACTGGTATATTCTGCAATAGAGGGGATGATTAATTCACTTGATCCATTTTCCCAGTTTTTAACTAAAAATAATTATGAAAGGGTTAAAAGTGATACTGAAGGAGAATTTGGTGGAATAGGAATTAGACTTGATGTTAAAGATGGTTGGCCTATAGTTGTAACCCCTTTACCAAATACTCCGGCATTTAAAGCAAAAATCTATCCAGGAGATAGAATAATAAAAATAAATGGAGAAACAACGGAAAATGTTCCTACTGATGAAATAGTTAATAAATTGAGAGGAAAACCAGGGACAAAGGTTAAGATTACAATTGCAAGAGAACCATTAAATAAAGATGAAGATTGGAATATATTTGATTTAGAGCTTACAAGAGAGTTAATAAAGGTTGAGAGTGTTGCAAGTAAAATGATTAATTCGGAAATTGGTCTTATAAGAATTATTGAGTTTACAGGTCATGTTGTTGAAGATTTTGAGAATGCATTTTTAGACTTAAAAAAGAAAGGAATGAAAAAGTTGATTATTGATCTCAGATATAATCCTGGAGGACTGCTTGTTTCAAGTATAGAAATAGCAAGATTTTTTATTGGGGATAAAAAGATGATAGTTTATACAAAGGGAAGAAATGAGAAAGATTATTATGAATATAGGGCCAGCGAGAAAGCTAAATATGGGGATATACCTCTTATTGTTCTTGTTAATAGATACTCAGCTTCTGCGAGTGAGATTCTTGCTGGTGCATTGAAGGATAACAAGAGAGCAGTAATAATAGGAGAAAATACTTTTGGAAAAGCAAGCGTTCAAACGCTTATGCCTTTATCTGATGGTTCAGCACTCAGGCTTACAATAGCAAAGTATTATACTCCAAGTGGGACTAAAATTCAAAAGGATTTGAAAACTGGAAAGGGTGGAATAATACCTGATATAGAGGTTAAAATAACAAAAGATGAAGAGGTAAAAATTTACGATCAGATGCAGGAAATATATTATCCTGATGAGAAAAAGAAAAAAGAAGAGAAGAAGGTTGATGATAAAGTTATAAATAAGGCAATAGAAGTATTTAAAACAATTGATATTGTTAAAGAAATAGGGATTTAATCAAAAATGATAATTTTGACAATTGAAACAAGCTGTGATGAGACAAGTATTTGTGTTGTAGATGGAAAAAAAATAATTTCTCATTACACTTTTTCCCAGGTAGAAGGACATAAGAAATATGGAGGAGTTGTTCCTGAAATTGCTTCAAGGCTTCACAGTGAAAAGATAGCCGGGATTATAAAAAAACTAAATATAAAGAAAATAGATTTAATAGGTTTTACAAGAGGACCGGGTTTAAAAGGTTCATTGCTTGTAGGTAAAATTGCTGCTTTAACACTTTCAAATTATTTTCAGGCTCCTTTATATGGTATAAATCATCTTGAAGGTCATCTTTTATCTGTTGAAATAGAGGATGATGAGATTAAAAATAAGTTAAAATTTCCTCTTGTTGCTCTTATAGTTTCTGGAGGACATACTGAATTATGGTATGTTGAAGATTATGGTAAATATAAACTTATAGGTAGGACGCTTGACGATGCTTGTGGAGAGGCTTTTGATAAGGTGGCAAAAGTATGCGGAATGGGTTACCCAGGAGGCCCTGTAATAGAAAAGTTTGCTTTAAAAAATAAAGATTTTATATCTCTTTTTACTGTTCCTGAAGTAAAAAATTCATTGAATTATTCATTCAGCGGAATTAAGACTCAGGTTGCTTATTATGTAAAAAAGTTAAAGAAGCTTGATTATAAGGAAAAAATAAAAATATCATATTCTTTTCAGGATGCTGTTTCGAAAAGTCTTTTGAATAAGCTTAAAATTGCAGTTGAGAGATATCAGGTAAAAAATATCGTGGTTTGCGGAGGAGTAAGTGCGAATAATTACCTTAGAAGTTTAATAGCTAATACATTTAACGGTTTTAATCTGTTTTTTCCTCAAAGAAAATATACATCTGATAATGCAGCAATGATTGCAGTTGTTATGCTTAGGATGATAGAAAAAGGACTTAATTACAATAACATTGAGATAGATCCTGATTTGCAAATAAGCTGATATGAAAATATGGATAATTAATGATTATAATTACTCCAAATATCTTTTTTTTAAAAATATAGTTGAGGCTTTTTCAAAGGAATACGGAATAGATGTGAGTTTTGAAATTAAAAGTAAAGAAGAATTATGGAATAACATATTCGGTTTTTTTGAAAATCCACAGGATAAACTTGCAGATATAATAGAAATACCACATCAGTGGACCTCACTTATAGCAAAACTTGGTTTGTGCCTTGGTGTTGAACTTATAGTTGATGATATAGAAAAATTTAATTTTTTTCCTTTTATTAAGAAAGGGACACACCTCCCTTTTTCTCAAAAAATGTTTTCACTCCCTCTTTATTTTGAAGTTGTAGCTCTTTATTATAGAAAAGATATGATTAAAAATGTTATTTCTCCACATGAATTTGAAAAGATTAAGTGGAATGATTTTCCTCTGATTTGTAATAAGCTTAAAAAGAAATATAAGCAAAAAGAATATTATCCAATTGAAAATACAAATATAGAGGGATATATAACATCTGATGATATACTTGTATCCGTTATGAATAAAACTGAGGGATATTTTTCACAGGATAACACTATTTTAAATCTTCATAAATCTGAAGTTTTTAGTTCAATTATGGAGTATTTATCTCTTGCTTCAAATAAGTTTATCCCTTTATTTGAAGAAAATTTTTATGATATTGGATTTATTAAAAAAGATTTGAGTTCAATGGCGTTTTCTTTCAGAAGAGATTTGCTTGAGATAGAAAATATGGAAGTTACAAGATTCCCTGATATAATAAGAAAGTATGAACTTGCAAGAAGTTTTAATTTTATATTTTTTTCTGGAACGAATGATGTAGATGAGATAAAAAAATTTATTTTATGGTTTTATAATTCTTCTAATCTTGTTAAATTTTCAAAACTTATAAAAACATTTTCGCCTGTAATTGATGATATGGATAATATTTTAAATCGAAAAGAAAAAGATTTTTTTTTACCACTTTTTGATAGAACAGTTTTGATAAATAATAATGTTGTTTATCCAACTTTTGAAAAAATGATGAATGAAGAGCTTAAAGAAGCCTGTGTTAAGATATTAAATGGTAATTTTAGCGAATCTCAATTTAAAGAAAAACTTTTAGAAATTAAAGCAGTTGTGGAATATTTGATAACTTCATACTGATTATGAATACTTATATTGATTATATAAAAAATGTAATTTTAAAAGTCTCACAGAATTCTTCTATCAAGAATATAACTGTTTTTGAATACATAGATGATAGTGGTATTCTTAAAGCGCTTTTAAGATATCGTTTTGATATTATATGGGAGCATACTGAGTATATATGGATTAAAGAACATGAAGATTTTCTTAATTCCATCCTAACTGAAAATCATTATAGATATAAGAAAGGAAGATCCGTTTTTGTTTATATACCGTATTTATATAAAACTGAACTTTTGAAAAAAAGAGAAAAAAGATTTATTTTTAGAATAGAGAGATTTGATGGTAAAAATTTTTCTTTAAGAGAGATAAAAAAATTTAAAGAGCTTGTAAAAAACGAGATGAAAGATTTTCAAATTATTGATTTTAAAAATCTTGAAAAAATATATTTAAGAAATATTAATATAGCAACATCTCTTGGAAATATATTTGCAAGAAGTATAAGAGAAAAGGAAGGTTTTAAAATGATGATAAGGGGACTTCAAAATTTTTTTGGATTTGATAGAATAAGGCTTTACAGGGTTGATGAAAAACAAAATGTACTTGTTGGAGTTTATAGCATAGATAAAAGTGGTAGAATTAATGAGCTTTCTCATGATGTTATCCCTATGAAAATAGGATTTTCAACACTTGTAGATATCCTTATGAGTGAAAGTGAGATGGTTGATAAAGATTATATATTATATTTACCGTTAAGAATAGAGTATAATAAAATTGGGATTTTAGTTGTAGATAATCTTCTTAGTAGAATAAAAATTAAAGAACATTATAAAGAACTATTAAAATCCTTTTCGTCGCTTATTGCGCTTGCAATAGAAAATATTGTTCTTTTTGAAAAGATACAGCAAATGTCAATGTATGATGAGCTTACAAGACTTCCTTTAAGAAGGTATTTTAATCAGAAGATTGAAGAAGAGTTTTATCGTGCTTCAAGATTTAATCAGCCTCTTTCACTTATATGGATAGATATTGATTTTTTTAAGGAAATAAATGATAGTTATGGACATCAGGTTGGAGATATTGTTCTTGAGGAAGTTGCAAAGTGTATAATGAAGACTATAAGAAAGATAGATTTTCCAGCAAGATATGGTGGGGATGAGATAGTAATACTTCTTCCTCAAAGTAATACAGAGCATGCGCTTGGGCTTGCAAGAAGACTTAGAGAAGAAATAAAGAAAAAAGAAGTAGATCTTAACATGTTTGGTATAACTAAAAAGATAACTATAACGGTAAGTATGGGAGTGGCAAGTTATCCTGATGATGCTAAAAACATTGATGAGTTAATGTTAAAAGCTGATGAGGCACTTTACTGGGTTAAATCTAAGGGTAGAGATGGGGTAATATCATATTCAGAAATAGCGAAAGAAGGAAAAAAATTTTATTTTTGAGATTTCAATGCTTCTCTTTCTCTTTTTGCTTTTTCTTTTGCTTTGAGATGTTCTTCGTATTTTACATTGAATACATGTTTTCCTGTATTGTCTGCGACGAAATACAATGCGTCTATCTTAGCAGGATTTAAAACTGCTTCAACTGATTTAATTCCTGGTGAACATATGGGAGTTGGTGGAAGTCCACTTACATAGTAGGTATTATATGGAGATGGGGTTTCAAGATCTTTATATGTAAGCCCTTTTTTCCAGTATCCAAGAGCATATTGGACTGTAGGATCTGCTTCAAGTGGCATTTTTTTTCGCAAGCGATTTATATAAACTGCTGCAACAAGTGGTCTTTCCTCATCAAAGATTGCTTCTCTTTCTACGATTGATGCTAATATAATTACTTTGTATTCATCTAAACCATCAGGAAGTGGATATTTTTCAAAAAGCGGTTTGATATTTTTATTAAAAGTATTAAGAAAAATTTTTATTATTTCTTCTTCAGAAGTATTTTCATTAAAATAGTAGGTAGAGGGGAAAAGGTATCCTTCAAGTTTTTGTTTTTTTACAAGTGATATAAACTTTTCTTTATTTTTAATTATACCACTTTCATATAGTCTTTGTGATACTTCTTCACATCTCCATCCCTCTGGAATGGTTATTTTTATTGATTTGTAATATTTTTGCGTAAGCATTTTTTTTAATACAACTTCGTGAGGTGTGTATTTCATAAATGTGTATTCCCCGGGATTAAGTTTTTTTTCAGTTTTTGTAATTTTTACAAGAATTCTAAAATAATAAGCTGAGAAAATGACCTTATTTTCTTTTAGTATATTTGATATTTTTATAACGCTTGAACCTTCAGGAATTGTAACCTTTACAGTTGAACGTGGAAAATAAATATATATCCATATTAAAATTGAAATAATAAGCAAAATTATTATCGACGCTATTATTTTTTTCATATCAGTTCTATTTTATGTAAGGTTGTATAAACTGGACCATCATTTGTAAGTGTTGAGTTAAGTATTTCAAGGCTTTCAAAAATACCGTTAAATTCATTTAATTTGTAATTTTTTAAAGCATTTATTTCATCAGGTAAAAGTTTCTGTTTTACTCTGGCAAGTGTTATATGTGGAATAAAGTTTTCATTTAAAAAAGTACCATTATCATTTAATATCTTTTTAATTTTATTATTTATTTCGTAAAGCTTTTTTGCTGCTTCCTCATCAACATTAAGCCATATAACTCTTGGAGTTTGTTTATGGGGAAAGAAGGATATCCTTGTGGATTTAAATTTTATCTTTGGAGTGAAATTAAAAATTTCAAAGGATTTTTTAAGTATGTTAAGTTTTTCTTCGTTAAGTATATCTCCAAGAAAAAAATGTGTTAGATGGATATTGTTAAGTTCTACTGGTTTTAGTTTTCTTTCTATTTTTAATTTTTTGAAAAATATGAAGATTTCACTAATTTTCTCAAGATAGTTGTTATTTATTTTTGAAGCTATGAATATTCTCATTTTTTAAGTTTTGATTGGTTTGTTTTTCTATTCTTGATATTAGCAGAATCTTTTATTCTTTTTTTATAAAGTATCTGTCTGAATTTCATTCTTTGTTCTTCTGTAAATCTTTTCCATTTCTTTTTATGAGTAAGAAGCTTTTTTCTTATTCCAAAAATTTTGGACTTATGAGTATTTAATGTTAAAAGTGCAGTAACCTTATATCTTTTTGTTTCAGGAGATATTGTAACTTCTGTGTTTTTTGTAAGTTTAATCATTGTGGATTCATTTTCTTCCTCGCCTGGATAGACTGCAACTTCTCCTTCATCGAATACTCCTGTTACTGTTTTATTCCCGAATTTCGTATGTGTTATAGCAAACTCAGTCCCTCTAACTCCAATTACTGCTGAAGGAGTTTTTATTTTTATTGCAGCCAGTTGATTTTTGAGTTTCTCTATTTTAGAGATTATTGCTCCGGTAAATAATGTAAAAATAGAAGGAGAAAAGGTTTCTGTTATTTCAAGTTCAGTGTTCCTTTCAATTTTAATTACTCCTGTATTATTGATATAAATGTATGTTTCACCATCATATCCTGTTTTTATTATATCACCGCTTTCAAGTGGATATTGTAGATTATCTTTGAGTTCAATTTCTTTTTCATCTGAGGTTATAATCTTAACAATTCCTTTTATTCGTTCTATTCTTATATCAGCATGGAGCTGGTTTTGAGATTCTTGAAGTTTAAGAGCTTCATCAATCATTTTCTTATAATATGATGGATCATTTTGTGAAAAAATAAGACCTGAAAATTCTAGTAATAAAATAAGAAATTTCATATACCCTTTTTTATATAATCTTTCTGAAGTTTCTTTTTCCACATTGTAGGACAAACCCACCTTTTTCAATTATTTTGTCCTCAAGAATCTTTTCTCCATTTATCCTTACTGCTTCCTCTTTTATAAACCTTCTTGCTTCATTATTACTTTTAGCACATCCGCTTAAAACAAGAATCTGCGAAAGTTTTAGTGGAGTTTTAAGTTCAAATTCAGGCATCTCATCAGGTAATTCTTTTTTTGAAAAAACTTTTTCAAAATCTTCTTTTGCTTTTATTGCTTTTTCTTCTGAATGAAATCTTTTAACCATTAAAAAAGCAAGTCTCTTTTTTGCTTCCATGGGGTGTAATTTTTTTATTTCGTCAAGATTTTCGTCAGTTAAAAGCTCATAATAATTATACATTAGCTCGTCATTTACTGACATAATCTTTCCAAAAATATCTTCAGGTTTGTCATTAAATGCTATGTAGTTTTTGTATGATTTTGACATCTTCTTTATACCATCTGTTCCAACAAGAATGGGAACGGTTATACATATCTGAGGCTTTATCGAGTACATCTTTTGTAAGTCTCTTCCTACAAGAAGATTAAATATCTGATCCTGTCCCCCAAGCTCTATATCTGCTTTTATAGCAACAGAGTCATACCCCTGAAATAACGGATATAAAATTTCAAGAAGACTTATTGGGTTTTCATTTTTCATTCTTGTTTTAAAGTCTTCTCTTTCAAGAAGTCTTGAAATTGTTATATTTTTAGCAATATTAAAAAATTCCAGTGTATTTCCATTAAAACTTATAAATTTTTTTAGCCATTCGGAGTTGAATCTTACTTCTGTTTTTTCTTTATCAAGAATTTTAAAAGCCTGTTCTGTATAAGTTTTAGCGTTTTCTATTATTTTTTCATACGGTAGAACCGGTCTGGTTGAGTCTCTTCCGCTTGGATCCCCAATCTGTGAAGTAAAATCTCCAATTATTAAAACTGCCTTATGACCTAAATCCTGAAACTGCTTTAGTTTGTTTAATACAACACTATGTCCTAAATGAAGATCAGGGCTTGTTGGATCTACTCCAAGCTTCACAATAAGTGGTCTATTCTCTTTAAGTTTTTCAATTAGTTCTTCTTCATTAACTAACTCAACAACTCCTCTTCTAATTACTGAAAGCTGTTTTTCTATCTCAAGCATATAAACCTCAAAAAGATATTTTACAAATTTTTTCTAATTATAATATAAGTTCTGAAGCTGTTTTAAAAATAGGACTTTTGGTACTTGACATTTTAACTGATTTGAGGTATACTATAAATAGGAGGATTTTATGAAAAGTATTCTGGTCATTTTGGTATTTATAGGGGTAGTAGATGGTAAAGAACTTGAGATGATGTATTTAATGAATAATAATTCTGTTCAACTTCCTAGTGTAAATAGTTCAGTTGATTCTAATTATTCTAAAGAAGTGGTGCGAGTAAATCATATTAATACGAGTGAAAAAGGATTTTGCTCTGTAGGTCAGGCAGCGGAAAAACTGTTAAAACTTTCAAATGCTAATTACCCAGGTTTCAGTGATTGGGGATTAATAGAGGATTATAAAGAAAGAGTGAAGAAGGATTGTGGACCTGTTAAATATTATCCTGAGCAGATAGGTAAACCAGGTGGAAAGCTTATATTATGTTATAAACTTAAAGGGGTTTGCGAAACAAATCCTTTTAATACCTATGACAAGGAATATTGTGCTTTTGAAAATGAGGTTGCAAAGTTAAATAATATATATATGAAGCTATTAAAAAAGAAAGATGAGAAGGTCGAAAAGCATATAAAAGAAATAAGAAATATTGCTTTTGATATGGCAAAAGATATTATTGATGATAAGGTTACAAAAAAGCTTGCTGAAAATCCTTTTGAACAGGTAAGATTAAGTTGGAAGGATATGTATGATATGAGAGCAAGTCTTGCTGCACTTTTAGCTCAGAGATACAAGATTTATAATGTAAATTTAATTTTAAACAGTCTTGGGAAAGTAATTTTTTCAAATTTTGAATATTTTTCTCCGATGATAGCTTTAAGTGGACCTGCTGGTTTTGTAGTTATATCAGGGCTTCCAATTGTTGAAGAAACATTTCAATGTAATATAAGTGTAAAAAATATGCTTTTGAAAGGCGGAATTGCTGCTGGCAGGAAGATAATTCTTAAAGTTCCTGTAATAAAATCAAATAATATTAGTGGTGTTTTTGCAGATAGATTTATTAAGAATGCTACTATTGAAGAGGTTTCAAAATGGGTAAAACATTTTTTTGGAGATGGGCTTCAAGTTGAAAATGTGAATTTTGTTAAAGCCTATGGAAAACAATTTGCCATTGTAACAATAAAATCAGCAGTAGGAACAGCTCAACATTATTCAAAATAAAAACTGATGATAATTTTGATTTAATTTTATCATCTTAATTTTTCATGATAAATAGTGCTTATTGTTTATTTATAACTTTATTCTGGTTGTTTTTTATATAATATAAAATTGTTAATTGTAAATGGAGGTATTATGAAATCTCATACTGCTTATATAACAATGAATACTTCTAAAAGATATGAGATAGTTAATATAACAGATATTATTGAAAAAGAGGTTAAAAAATCTGGTATAAAAGAAGGTTTATGTCTTGTTAATGCTATGCATATAACAGCAAGTGTTTTTATAAATGATAATGAAAGTGGATTGCATAAAGATTTTTTGAACTGGCTTGAAAAACTTGCTCCATATTCAGTGGGTGGGTATCTTCATAATAAAACCGGTGAGGATAATGGAGATGCTCATTTAAAGAGAACAATAATGGGAAGAGAGGTGGTTGTTGCTATAACAAATGGTAAACTGGATTTTGGTCCGTGGGAGCAGATTTTTTATGGTGAGTTTGATGGGCAAAGACCCAAAAGAATACTTATAAAAATAATCGGAGAGTAATATATGGTTTTCCTTATGTTTTTGCTGGTGTTTAATTCTTTTTCTTTTGATTTTTCTGATAGAATTATAAAAAAAATAGAAGAAAATTTTCCTTCAGCTTTGTGGAGTTTGAAGATTTCGGATGTAGATGGGAAAGATTTTGTGGATTACAATTCAAAAAAGCTTCTTGTTCCTGCAAGTACCGTTAAGATTATAACAAGTATCTATGCATTTGAAAATCTTGGGTTTGACTACAGATTTAAAACATCAGTTCTTTACACAGGGGATATAGTTGATGGAAGATTAAAAGGAGATGTTTATATAAAGGGTTATGGTGATATGACAGCTGGAAGTGAGAATTTTTCAAAAACAATGGAAGATGTTTTTTTGATGATAAAAAGAGAGTTTGATAAAAATAATATAAAAAAAATTGAAGGTTTTTTATATGCTGATAGTAGTTTGTGTGATGAATACCAGGTTCCAAGCTGGGAATGGCAGGATGTAGGTAATTATTATGCTGCAAGGGTAACTGCACTTTCAATAAATGATAATCTTTATAAAATTTATTTCAAAACAGGAAAAAATGTAGGAGATAAAACGGAAATAATAAAAATTGAACCTGAACCTGAAATTAGTTTTATAAACGAGGTAGTTACAGGTAAAAAAGGTAGCGGGGATAATGCTTATATTTATTCAAATCCTTACTCGGATAAAGCTATAATTAGAGGAACAGTTCCTCAAACGGATGATAATATTTTTGTGATAAAAGGAGCAATGCATAATCCACCTGGAATATTTATAAGAGAATTTGCCGTTTATCTTAAAAAAAATAATATATCTTTCAAAGGTTACGGGATAAAAAGCATAAATGAAAATTTTAAAATTCTGAATGAATTTTATTCACCACCTTTAACTGAGATTATAAAAAATATGAATAAAAAGAGTTTCAATTTTTATGCTGAATCGATTTTAAGATATTCAGGTATTAAAAAAAATATCATAGGTTTGAAAGGAAATTTAAATGAAATGGGTTCTTATTTAAATAACCTTGGAATAGAGTATTTTAATATAGTTGATGGTAGTGGACTTTCAAGAAATAATCTTTTTTCCTGTGATGGTTTTATAAAACTTTTAAATACTGCTTATAAAAGACCTTATTTCAGCTATTTCTATGACTCACTTGTTTATCCTGGTGATCCTGAGGCAAAAGGTCATATAAAAAACTTTGGTTTAAAAAGAAATCTTAATACTAAAATAAAATCAGGTTCGTTAAACCGGGTTAGAGGATATGTTGGTTATCTTGAAAATAAAGGGAAAATTTATTCTTTTTGCTTTCTAATAAATAACTATACTACTTCAGGGAATTTTGTAGATGATTTTTTTGAAGAAGTTCTTTATGACTTTACTCAAAGTCTAAATTAATATCAATGATATATAAATTTTTAAATTGTGTATAATAATCATTATGAATCCTGTTGCATTGTTAAGGCAGTTTATAAAAGGGCTATTAAAGGAAAATGAACCATATCAAATAGCACTTGGAATTGCTTTCGGATTTGTTATAGGGATAATTCCTAAGGATAACTTAACAGCACAGTTTCTTTTTATAATTGCACTTTCAACAAAGGTAAATGTTGGTTTTTTAATAGTATCAATATTTGTTTTTTCATGTTTATCTCCTTTAACAGATTTGGTCACAGATAAACTCGGATATTTTATTTTAACTCAAAAATCACTTGAAGATTTTTTTACAAAGCTTTATAATACACCTTTTATACCATGGACGGATTTTAATAATACAGTTGTTATGGGAGGTTTTGTTACGGGTTTGATTTTGTTTTTTCCTGTTTATATGATTTCTAAAAGATTTGCTTTATTTTATAATCTTAAATTGAAGGAAAAAATTTCTAGTTCGAAAATAGTTAAATTTTTAAAAGCAAGCTGGCTTTTTGAATGGTATTTTAAATAATTATGAGGTGGAGTTATATTATACCAAGGGTTGTTTTTGTAATTCTTATTTATCTTTTATTTTATCTTGCATTTGATCCAATTTTAAAGTGGAGTTTGATAAAAAGCTTTGAGAATATTTTTGAGGCAAAAACTGAAATTGAAAGCTTAAAAACAACATTTTTACCACCCTCATTGAAGATTAAAAATTTAAGTGTTGGTAATAAAAATAAAGAGTTTAACAATCTTTTTGAGTTCAAAGAATTAAGCTTTAAACTTGAAGGCAAACCACTTCTTGAAAAAAAGTTTATTGTGAATGAAGCTATTTTAAAAGGGCTTTCTTTTGATACAGCAAGAAAAAAATCCTGTAAGATAAAGATAAAAAAGACAAAGATGCCTCAATTTATGGGAAAGTTTCTGGATGAGGTAAAAGAATATAGCATTTCAAAGATTGATGAGATTAAAGTTGACGCTTTAAATGAATTGAAAATAGAGTATGAAGATTTATCATCTGTCAAGCTTTTTAAGGAAATTGAAGAAAAATATAACAATGAGTATAAGAAAATAAATGAAAAATTGAATGTTAAGGATTATGATATTAAGGTAAATAATATAACTAAAAAATATGAAGAATTAAAAAAGGGAAAAAATATTGTAAAACAGATTAAAATTGCTGGTGAACTTAAAAAAGAAATTGACAAGCTTTATAAAGAATTTAAAAATGATAAAAAAGAAATTGAAAAAATGATTGGTGATATCAGGGATTATTATAGTGAAATAGAAGAAGCAAGAAAGAATGATATAGATAAGATAATGAAGATGGCAAAGATACCATCAATTGATGCTGATTCTATTTCAAATATGCTTGTTAATAAAGATGTTATTGAAAGGATTAATAATTATTATTCAATTACTCAAAATATTACAAGATATATCCCTGAAAATCCGAAGAAAAAGGTTTTTGAAGAAAAGAGAAAAAGAGGAAGAGTTATTGTCTTTAGAAAGGAAGATTCATATCCAAGGTTTATGATAAAATTAGCTTACATAGATGGGGTGTTGGCTCCACAAAATCCTATAGAATATAAAGCAAAGATAGAAAATTTAACAGATGATATGATTCTTACAAAAAAGCCATTAAAAATTGAACTTTACGGTAAGAAAGAAGAATCGATAGTTAGATTAAATTCAATTATGGAATATTATGATGTGTTTAAATCAACGACTGAATTTGAATATGCTGGTGTTAAGGTTTGTGATCTTAAATTTGGAAAAGATAATTTAAAAATAAAAGTAAAAAAAGCTTTTGTTGATAATAGTTTAATATTAAAAACTTATTCAAATAATGTTGATATGAATTTTAAATCAGCTTTCAAAAATGTTGAAATTGAACCGTATGTGAATATTACAGAAAAGTATAAAGATCTAAATGAAATAATTTCAAATTCACTTTCTTCTGTAAAAAGTTTTAATATTTATACCAGTATGAGGGGAAGTTTTAAAAAACCTGAGCTTATAGTTAAAACTGACATTGCAGATATAATATCAAAATCTCTTGAAAAAGCATTTAAAGAAAAAATTGAGCTTGCTAAAAAACATATAACAGAAAAGATTGATAAAGAGATATCAAAAAACAAAGAAAAGCTTGATAAAATTATTAATGAGAACAAGGAAAAT
>FWWL01004022.1_pt1 | contig 22115 bp, 16 predicted proteins | sample 2228331 | NCBI WGS metagenome assembly FWWL01 (sample SAMEA103939775, study PRJEB20133) | metagenome | reverse complement strand
GACAATGGACTGAGGAAGACTACTTTGCCCTCCCGGATACGAATCGCTACCTGGAGCTCTCCGAGGGGGAGTTGATCGTGCCGCCCCATCCTACGAACCGGCATCAGGTAGCCGTCCTGGAGCTGGCCGTGCGCTTGAGGCAGTTCGTGTTCGAGCGCGACCTGGGTCATATCCGCATCGCGCCCCTCCCCGTGCGCCTGTGGCCCGGCAAGATCCGGGAGCCCGACGTCTTCTTCATCGCCAAGGAGCATGCCGACCGCATCGGGGAGCAGGTCTGCGGCGTCCCCGACCTGGTCGTCGAGGTGACCTCGCCTTCTACGGCCCGACTGGACCGGATGGAGAAATTCCAGGAGTATGCCCGGGCCGGGGTGCGGGAATACTGGGTCGTCGACCCCGAGGAGCGGACGGTCGAGATGTACACTTTGCGACAGGGGGCCTACGTCCTGCGGGGCCGGTGGGGTCCGGGCGAGGTGGCGTCCTCAGAACTCCTGGCGGGATTCGAGGTCCGGGTGGAGGATGTCGTCGGCCTTGGGTGACCCGTCGTCCCCTTACGAGATGCAGGATACAAGATGCAAACCTGAGAGGCACGACGTAGCCAGTATCTGCGGAACGCCGGCGGTCATGGCGGTGTCGAAAAACGCCGAGCGCTCGCAGTCATGGGGGCGTCTGGGAACACGCCCATCGGGTAGGCGGGATAGCGGCCCGCCCCGGGTCTGCCGAAGACGGCGACTCGCCCCGACGCCTGACGTCTTGCCCGACTGCTGAGGTCGGAAGGACACGCCATGGAGGGGGTGACGGGAAAGGTGGCGCCCCAGTCCCGGACGTGGACGCTGAATCTGCGGGAGCGCCGGTGGGTGGCGGCCCTGGGGGACGGCCTGATGGCCGTTCTCGCCGCCGTCGGGGCCTTGGCCCTGTGGAGCTGGGCTGACCACGGGGCCGTCACGCCGGCTTGGATGGCCAAACGGAGCCTTTGGGTCCCGGCCCTGGCCGCCCTGTGGATGGCTGGCCTGGGGCTGAGCGGCGCCTATGCCCTGCCCTTCTTTTACCAGGCGCCCTTCTCGGGACGGGGCCTCCTGACGGCGGCCGCCCTGACGGTGGGGACCTACCTCCCCGTTTACTTTGTGGCGCCCCGGACGCTCCTTCCCCGATTGGTCGTCCTGGCGTCAGCCGGCCTGGCTGTCGTCTGGACGGCCGTTTGGCGACGTCTGTGGGCTCGGTGGATGGGTCATGGGGCCATGGTCCGGCCCGTCGTCATCGTCGGGACCGGGGAGGCCGGCCTCGCCCTGGCGGCCCTCCTGCAGGAGCGTCCCCAGGCGGGCTACCGGGCCGTCGGTCTCGTGGACGACCGCTTTCCGACGGGTGCCGTCGACATCCCGGGACTCGGGTCCCTGCCTGTCAGCCGGATGCGGGAACTGCCGGACTTGGTGAGCCGTACGGGAGCCGTCGAGGTCGTCGTGGCGACCCGAAGCGCTCCCACGCCGGACCTGGCCGACGGCCTGACCCGGTGCCACGCCCGGGGCGTCGCCGTCACGTCCGCCGTCGAGCTCTACGAAGCTCTGACGGGTCGCGTGCCCCTGGACTGGGTCGGCGACGACTGGCTGACGGCCCTCCCCTTGAACCATCGGGGGACGGGCGTCTTGTACCGGGCGGCCAAACGGCTGATGGACGTCGTCGGGGCCACGTTGGGACTCCTGCTCTTTTTGCCGTTCTTACCGTTTATCGCCCTGGCCATCCGGCTGGACTCGTCGGGGCCCATCTTTTACCGCCAGAAGCGGGTCGGCCGGGGCGGTCGGGTCTTCACGATCTGGAAGCTCCGGACGATGCGACCCGACGCCGAGGCCGAGGACCGACCCGTCTGGGCCCGGGTAGACGACCCACGGGTCACCCGGGTCGGCCGCTGGCTTCGGAAGTTTCGCATCGACGAGTTCCCCCAGTTCTGGAACGTCTTGAAGGGGGACATGAGCGCCGTCGGACCCCGCCCCGAGCGGCCCGAATTCGAACAGGAGCTGGCCCGGCATATTCCCTTCTACCCCCTGCGGCACGCCGTCAAGCCGGGGATGGCCGGCTGGGCGATGATCCACCACGACTACGTCGACAGCCTGGAAGACGCCAAGACCCGTCTGGAATACGACCTCTACTACATCAAACACCAGTCGCTGTGGCTGGACGTCCAGATCGTCGTCCAGGCCGCCCTGGAGCTCCTGGCCCGAAAGGGACGGTAAAGGGGACGGGGGACGGGTCCGTCACGGAGTCTCTTTTCCCGGGACCTGTCCTCGAATTGCCGATGCGAATTGGGGAGGGTAAACCATAACCGACTTATCCCTTTTGAGGGGAGAGGGCAGAACGTATCATAGAAGCCAGCCGCGAGGCCGGAATCGGTGAGGAGGACCATGAGGGTCCTGGTCGTCGACGAACGGAAGGAGGTCGTGCCGGAGTCCTACGTCGTCCGCCTGGGGGACTGGACCCTGGAGCGGTACCTCCGGGAGGCCCCGGAGCACGCCCGGTGGGAATTCGCCCACGGGGAGGTCATCGTGTACTCGCCGGCGTCGGCCGAACATCAAGACCGGGTGCGCTTCTTGCTGAGGCTCTTGGACGGCTACTGTGAAGCCCGGAATTGGGGCAAAGTGTTCATGGGACCGGCGGCCGTGCAGTTGTCGCCCGAGGTCGTGCGGGAGCCGGACCTGTTCGTCCTGGCCCCGGACGACATCCCCCACGCCCACGGGAGCCCCCTGCGGGTCCGGCCCGTGCTGGTCATAGAAGTCAGCAGTCCTTCGACCCGGACGATCGACCGGGGCGAGAAGGCCGAGGACTACGCTCAGGCGGGGGTCCCCGAGTACTGGGTCGTCGACGCCGAGCGGGGCGAGGTCGTCGCCCATCGGCTTCATCGGGGGATCTACAAGAAGGCGGTCGTGAAGGCGGGTCGGCTGGACAGCCAGGCCGTGCCGGGCTTCTGGCTGGACGTCGGATGGGTCCTCCAAAAACCCCTGCCGCCGGTGGCCGAGTGCCTTGCGAAAGTGATGGCATGACGGCGGGGCGAGACCATGGGGCCCCGGGTCCCAGGCATCGACGGTTGGCATCGGAACACTTCGGGAAGATGCCCGGCGCTGGCTGGACCGAGCGCGGGTGGACCTGGAGACAGCCCGAGACTGCCTCAAGGACGGCAACTCCTATGCCTCGGTCTTCCCTATCCAGCAAGTCGCTGAGAAGCCCCACAGGGATCCCCTTACGGGCGAGGGTTTCGCGCCCTGAATCACCCCAAGGCTATTGTTCGTGACTCCCCGGGGACCCAAGGGAAGGGATGGGGGAAGGCGCCTCGAAGGTCGTTACCCTGGTGTCGGCTCTGGCGGCCGTGACAGCGTTGAGCCTCCTGGCGCGGCCCGTCGTCCCGGCGCTACCCCTCCTGACGGGGACGGCCCTGGCCGGCGGGTTCCTCCTGGGCCGCTTCCTCCGAGAGCGGGGCCTGATCCCCTGGGCGGCCCTCCTGTACCTCGTGCCGGGGATTTTTTACCAGCTCTTTCGGCAGGCGTACTTTCCCTATCTGCCCTGGTTGGCGGGCGGGTTGGGCTTGTGCCTGGCCGGTCCGGGCGTCCGGCGGTGGCATCTGCCGGCGACCTGGAAGGCGCCGGTCGGCCTTTGGGCCCTCATGGTCGCCCTGGCCTGGCCCGTCGTCGTCCTCCGGGAGCTGGACTTCGCCCCGGGCCTGACCCTGCCGCTTCGTCTGGCGAGCAACGGCGTCGGGACGCCCCATACGGTGACCGTCGGGATGGCCCTCTTCTTCCCGGCCCTGGCCCTCGTCGGCTTCCTCTGGGTCGATGCCCTCTTCTACCACTTCGGGCGCCGCCCGATGGCCGACTTCCGACGCTGGGTCCTGATCCCCCTGGGCGTCTCCTTCGGCCTGACGGTCCTTGTCGCCGTCGTGCAGAGCTTCTGGGACCTGCGATTCATGAACCGACCCCGATGGGTCGGCCTGGGGGCCGTATCGGGCGGACTGCTGGACCCGAATCCCTTGGGATTGATTGCGGCGCTGGCCGGACCCATGCTCCTGGCGGGGACCGGACCGGTTCGGTCGTGGACAGGCCGGGCCGGTGTCTTGGTCGGACTGGGAGTCGCCGGCTTCGGGGTCTTGGCCTCCGGGTCCCGCAATGCGCTTCTGCTGGGCCTGACGGCCCTGGCCTGGACGGTAGGGGTCGCCGGGTCGACGGGAGGTCGGACCGGGCTCCGCTGGGTCCGGGGAGGGCTCTTCGGGGTCCTCGCGGGCCTGGCCCTCCTCGGTACTGCCTTCCTCTTTCGGGAGACACCCCTGTATCGGTCCGTCGCTCGTCTCCCGGCCATCCGGGACCTCTCGAACCTCCCGGAGGCCCTCCGGGTCCAGTTGGCCGACCGCCTCCTCTTCTACCGGGCCGCCGGGGCCATGCTGAGGGACGTCCCATGGACGGGCATCGGGGCCGGGACGTACTACGTCCTGGTCAGCGACTACGGCCTGCGGTTCCTGGGCAACCCCTTGCACTTTGACAACGCCCAGAACTGGTACCTCCATCAACTGGCCGAGCTGGGGGTCCTGGGAAGTGTCGGATGGGCCCTCTGGATGGCCGTGTTCGTCCAGACCGTCCTCTTCCGGTCGGCGCCGGCGGAGGCCCGTCGGCCGGCCGGGATTCTCAAGGGCGTTCTCGTCCTCTTCGGGCTCTCGTCCCTCATCGGGGCGCACGCACAGGAGACGGCCATCCTGATGACCTTCTGGACCTTGGCGTTCTGGACCGCCCGGCTCGTGGGAGTCGAGGCCCCCTCCGGGCCCTCGGCTTCGTGGAAGGTCTGGGGCGGGGTCGGCGGTCTGGCCCTCCTCTATGTGGGTGCCCAGGTTTACGTGGGCCAGCACCACCTGCGACCGCCCTTTCGGGCGGCCGCCGTCGGGTGGGGCTACACCTACGGATTCCATGGCCCCGAGCGGCATCCCCGGGTCGGGTCCTTTCGGTGGACCGGCGAGCGGGCCGTGACGGTCCTGCCCACGGCCGGGCGCTTCCTGAAGATGACCCTGTTTGCGCATCATCCTGACATTTCGACCCGGCCCGTCCGGGTCCGGGTCTGGCTGGACGACCGGCGCGTCTTGGACGAGGTCCTGCGGGATTCCGCCGTCCACACCTGGCACGTCCCCCTTCCCCGGGACCGGCCCCGGGTCGCCCTTACGATCCGCGTCAGCCGCACGTGGCGGCCGGCTGACTACGGCCTCCCCGACCGGCGGGTGCTCGGCGTCGGCGTCGCCGACTGGGCCTTCGTGGAAGTCCCCGCAGGGTCGGGCACCGGTGGGGGCGCCCGTACCGGTTTTCAGGCCCCGTGACGGCGGGATGTTGGGCCGACCCCCCGACCCTACCGGTGGCGGGCGACGACCCGGGCGACCCACAGGAGGACGCCGACCCCGAGGACGAGCGTGACCACGAACAACCCGAAACTGCCCCACTCGCCCCGGACGGGTACGCGGCTGAGGTCCACCCACGCCCGGAGTTCACGGAACTGCACGACCTGCCGGGCGACGGCGTTGGACCCCAGGACGAGGACTTGCCCTGCCAGGACGGCCCCGCCGGTCCACGGCCCGGGTCGCCGGGCGTAAGCCAGGGCCAGGAGGACCGTCAGGGGGAGGCTCCCGCCGGCCAAGAGCCACAGCGCTCGGGGGAGCTTGTCCATCACCGTCGGGGCATAGCCGAGGCCGGCCAGCCCGTAAATCAAGCCCCCGAGGACGTACAGGACCGGTACGGTCCGTCGGACTGCTTGACGATAGGTCGCTTCCCGGCGCATCCACTCACCGTCCAGGACGAGAAAGGCCCCGACCGTCCCGAAGGCCATCCCCGTCATGAGGCCAAACCGCCGGAGGACTTCCGGGTCCCAGTGGAGGTATCCCCCGTGGACGGCCCCGGCGCGGGCCGTCATCAGGAAGACGTCCGACCACCGCTCCGGCCGGGCCGTCAGCGTCAGGGCCGCCGAGAACGTCAGGCCGACCCACGTCAGCAGGACCGTCGCCACGACCGCCGCCGCCACGGGCCACCGCCCGAAGGCCGCCAGGTAGACGGCATAGTAGGCCACGACCAAGAGGGGGATGACGACGAACCAGAACCAGGCCTGCAGGATCGTCGCCGGATAGAAGAACTGGGGATACACCGTCTGGATGAACAGGAGGGGCACGATCCCGGCGTTCAGGCCAAAGGCCATAAAGAAGGGCATCGCCCGAAACAGCCGGCCGCCCACGGGAGACCCAAGCAGGCTCAGGACCACGGCCGTCGGCAGACCCGCCAGCCACAGGTTCATGAAGACCATGTGGAGGAAAAAGCCGAACACCTTCAGGACCAGCAGAATCCACGACGGGACTGGTAGTCCCAGGGGGTCGGGGCCGGGAATCGGGGCCATCGGTGTCACCTCAGGGGGGATTCGGCAGTCGGGTCAGAACGACGGAGCCGATCGGCTCGGGAGAATGGGGTCCCATCGGCCTTTTCCATCGCCCGGGAGGGCGGTGCTTTAAGCTCCGTGACGACGGGCCGGGGTCGTGGATGGCTCGGGGTAGCGGCGGCAAATGGCGCGTAGCGCATCGGGGAAGGGTACGACGCCCGATCCGCCGTCCCGACGGTCACCGGACCCATCGGCATGTGCCCTGCACGCAGGCGCAGGCCCGACAGCCCAGGTCCCGGGTCGGCGTCGGGATGGCCTCGCAGGTCGTGACGACGGGCTCGGCGGCGCATACCTCCTGGCTACATCCGCTGACGACGCAGTCTGCGTCGTCCCGACAGGCATTCGCCGCGCCCGTCCCCTCGTATCGGTCCCACAGGCGTTCATGGCCCGAGAGACAGGGTTCGCGAGACGGCCCCGGCCTTCCGGTCGGATCGCCTACGATCGAGCAAGGGGCCAGGCCGAGGCTCAGGCCCAGGAGGACGGCCCAGCCGGCGACGGAACGCAGGGTCTTCCAGACCATGAACGCCTCCGGGACGCCGTACGAGTCGTACGATGAGAAGCCCTGGACGCTCCGTGTCTGAGGTCGGGCCCAGGGGGTCAGGAGAAGCCCGGCCTGAATTTAGCATAACGGGACGGCGTGACAAAAGGGACTCGTCGAAAGAAATCGTAATCATCCCCAGACAGAGACTGGAGTGCCTGAAGACCTGCCGTATCCGTTCCAGCGGCCACGTCCGGTTGGGGGTCTTCTTGCCTCACTGGGGCTGGGCGGCCGCCGGGACCGGTGCCGTCTGGGGCTGGAAGTCGGCCTCGCCGGGGCCGTACTCGTAAGGCCCCCGGTAGACGACGGGCACGGGGCCCGGCCAGTTCCCGTGGGGGGGCGGGGTCGGGGCCGTCCACTCGAGCGTCGTGGCCTGCCAGGGGTTATCCTCCTGAACGACCGTCCCCCGCCGGAGGCTCCAGAAGAAGTTGAACAGAAAGATGAGCTGGGCCCCAAAAAGCCCGAGGGCCGCCCACGTGATGAACCGATTCCAGGGCACGAGAGACTTCAAAAAGTCGTAGGCCGTCGGGTCGTAGATGTGCCGCATCATTCCCTGGAAGCCCATGAAGTGCATCGCCAGGAAGACGGCGTGCGCTCCAAGGAAACTCAGCCAGAAGTGGAGCTTCCCCAGCGTCTCGTTCATGAAGCGGCCGAACATCTTGGGGAACCAGTAGTACGTGGCGGCAAAGATACTAAACAACGTGACCCACGCAATCATGTAGTGGAAGTGGCCGACGACGAAGTACGTATCGTGCAGGTACATGTCCGACAGGGCATTCCCCAGAAAGAGGCCGCCCAGGCCGCCGGTCCCGACGAAGCTGATCATCCCCAGGACGAACAGGAGGGGCGCCTGAAAGCGAAACCGTGCCCCCCACAGGCTCGCCAGCATGTTGACGACGAGGACGGCGAAGGGCATGGTGATGGCCAAAGTCGCGACGGCAAAGTACTCGCCGAGCAGGGGATTCATCCCGCTGATGAACATGTGGTGGCCCCACACGATCATGCTCAGGAAGCCGATGCCTAAGAGGGCAAGGACCGTGGTCCGGTAGCCGAAGATCGGCTTGCGGATGAAGGGAGCCATGACGTCGAAAGCCAGGCCCATGGCCGGCAGGATCAGGATGTAGACCTCTGGGTGTCCCAGAAACCAGAACAGGTGTTGCCACAGGAGGGGCGAGCCGCCTTGGTGGGGCAGGACCTTATCGCCGAAGACGACCGTCGGCACGAAGAAGCTCGTCCCGAGCTCCCGGTCGAACAGGAGTAGGATGGCCGCCGCCGTCAGGGGCGGGAAGGCCAAGAGCCCCAGGACGGAGGCCAGGAATTGCGTCCAGACCGTCAGGGGGAGCCGGAACATGGACATTCCCTTCGTCCGCAGGTTCAGGACCGTCGTCACGAAGTTCAGGCCCCCCATCGTGAAGGAGGCGATGAAAAAGGCCATCCCCAGGATCCAGAGCGTCTGGCCCAAACCCGAGCCCGGGATAGCCTCCTTGACGGCGCTCAGCGGCGGGTACGCCCACCAGGCCGAGGCCGCCGGACCGCCCTCGACCCAGAAGGAGGCCAGCATCAGCAGGACGCCCGGCACGGCCGTCCAGTAAGACAGCATGTTCAGGAAGGGGAACGCCATGTCCCGGGCCCCGATCATGAGAGGAATCAGGTAGTTCCCGAAGCCGCTGATGACGGCAAAGGAAATGACGAAGAAGACCATGATGGTCCCGTGCATCGTCACGAGGGCGAGGTACGATTCGGGCTTCATCACCCCGCCGGAGAAGAAGCCCGGCAGAAGCCGCTCCAGCCAGGGCCACGTCTGGCCCGGCCAGGCCAGTTGAAGCCGTATCAGGAGGGCCAGCAGACCCCCGATCACGGCCATGAACATGGCCGTAAAGTAGTACTGGAGACCGATGACCTTGTGGTCCAGACTGAAGACGTATCGGCGCCAGAAGCTCGGGCGTGCCTCGTGCATCTTGGTCCTCCCGCCGTTCATTCGGCAGTCCGGCAGTCGGGAGATTGGGCCGTCGGTAAATAGACCCATCGCTACCCACAGGGGATTGCGGGGCGACCTACCGCCGAATCGCCGAACGCCGCATGGCCCAATGGCCCTACTCCCCTGCCCAGGGGGCCTGCTCGGCGAGCCACTGCTCGAACGTCTCGGGCTCCTCGACATACAGAAAGCCCCGCATCCGGTAGTGCCCCAGGCCGCAAATCTGATTGCAGGCGATCTCGAACGTCCCCGTCATCCGGGGCGTGAACCACACCTGGATCGTCATCCCCGGGACGGCGTCCTGCTTGAGCCGGAACTCCCGCAGAAAGAAGCTGTGGAGGGTGTCCAGCGCACGGATGAGGACCCGCACGGGCCGACCGACCGGGAGGTGGAGCTCGTTCAGGAGGACCACGTCGTCCCGGGCCGCCGGGTCCAGGGTGTCCAAGCCGACCGGGTTGTCGACCGTCACCCGGTCCGGCGACGTGCGGCCGAACCGCCCGTCGGGACCCGGATAGCGAACGACCCAGAAGAACTGGCGTCCCGTCACCTCGACGGTCAGGGCGTCTCTCGGGGGCGCCCCGTAGTACAATTGCCAGACCGGTAGACCCAACGCCAGGACCCCGCCTTCCGCGGATACGCCCATCAGGAGTGCCGTCGCCAGCGCCACCCCCCATTCCCACCGGCGGCCGTGGGTCTGAGGCACCGTCTCCACCGGCCGCCAGGAAAACCGTCCGACCACGTAGGCCAGGGCCCCATGGCCCAGGACGAAGAAGAGGCCCGTCACCCCCAACGTATACCACAGCATCCGTTGAACGCCGACCCCGTGGTCCGACCCGGCCGGCGGAAACCACGACCGGACGGCCAGGACGAGGCCCCCCGCCCCGACGGCCAGGAAGACCCCGGCCAAGAGTAAGCCATAAGACCGACGGGCTGTCATCCCTGCCTCCTCCGTCGCTCCGGGGCTCTCCAGGACGGCTCGGCCGGAGACTCCGCCGTCACGCCCCCGGACCCGTCATTGGGTGCTTATATACGGTGCCCATATAATGCAAGCGGCGTGCCGCACCGACCCGGCCTTGTTCCGGTCCCCGACGGCGGCTATACTCTTCCCCGGGAGGTGACCCCGATGCTGATCGCCGAGTCCGCCGTCATGCAGACCCTGCTCCGGCAGGCCGCCAAGATCGCCCAGACGGACGAGCCCGTCCTCATCCTGGGCGAGACGGGGACGGGCAAGGACCTCCTGGCCCGTTGGATTCACGACCATTCGCCCCGGGGCGACCGACCCTTCTTACCCCTTAACTGCACGGCCCTGCCGGAGTCGCTCATCGAAAGCGAGCTGTTCGGCTACCGCCGGGGCGCCTTCACCGACGCCCGGGCCGACAAGGAGGGCCTGTTTGAGGCCGCCCGGGGCGGGACGGTCTTCCTCGACGAAATCGGCGACCTCTCTCCGAATCTGCAGGTCAAGCTCCTGCGCGTCCTGGAGACCCATGAGCTCCTGCCCGTCGGGGCGCGAGAGCCCGTCCACGTGGACTTTCGCCTAATCGCGGCGACCCACAAGGACCTCCAGAAAGAACGGCAGGCCGGCCGGTTTCGAGACGACCTCTTCTACCGGATTAGCGTTTTCGTCCTGTGGATTCCGCCCCTCCGGGATCGCTTAGAGGAAATCCCCGCCCTGGCGACCCACTTTGCCCGGGAGGTGAACCCGGACCTCCGCATCGCCCCGGAAGTCCTCGAGCGTCTCCTGTGCCATCTCTGGCCCGGTAACGTCCGGGAACTTCGCAACGCCATTCGCCACGCCGCCCTTTTGGCCGACGAGGACGGCATCATCCGTCTTGAGCATCTGCCCGACTGGTTCCAGGGCTGTGCCGCGCCCGAGGTCCTGACGACCGGCTCCCTCAAGGACCGGGTCCAGTGCTTCGAACGGGTCCTCCTGGAGAAGTTCCTGGAGGACACGGGCGGCGACATGCAGGCGGCCCTCCGGCGTCTCGGCATCGCCCGAAGCTCGCTTTATCGGAAACTCCGGGGGCGTCGCCCTTCCCGCAGGGTTTCACGGGCGTCCCAATCGTAAGCCGGTGGTCGTCGGGGCCCGGAAAGCCCCACGCCCTTGTTTTTCCTACTCCACGGGGCGTGCAGTCGAGTCCCATCGATGGGACACTGACCGACGACGAATTTCTCAAAAATGGGACCGACGGGGCCCGCAACCCCCAGCGACCCCGAGTTCGGCCGCCTCGTCGTCGGGGCTCCCCGTGGGTCAGACCCCCAAATTTGGAATGGGCCTTACCTCCGTCCGGCGATATCTCGGGCGGAGTCGCCGGATGCGCGTCGTGGCCCGATCGCCCGTGACACAGGCGCTCCTGCGCCAGGCCTGGCGGATTGCCCAGACCGACGAGCCGGTCCTGCTCGTCGGAGAGACGGGGACCGGCAAATCGTTCCTGGCCCGGTGGATGCACGAGCATTCCCGGCGGGCCGAGCGGCCGTTTCTGACCCTCTACTGCGGGGACCTCCCGGGGAACGTCTTAGAGCAGAAAATTTTTGGGGAGTCGGACCTATCCGAAGGCCTCCTGGCCCGGGCCCAGGGCGGGACGGTCTTCCTCGACGCCATCGAGGCCCTGCCCCCGGAGCTTCAGGTCCGGCTCCTCCGAGCCCTGGCCACCGGGGAAGCGTGGCCCGTCGGGGCGGCGAACCCATTCCCATTCGACTGCCGTCTGATGGCGGCCGTCTCCCGGGACGTCTCCGCCCTGGCTTCGGAGGGGTACTTCGTACCGGGATTTCTGGACCGCCTGGGGTCCTTTCAGTTGACGGTACCCCCTTTACGGGACCGGCGGGAGGACATCCCGGAGCTGGTCACGAAGTTTCTCGACCAGGTCCGGCCCGGCCTTCGGGTCGACCCGGCCGTCCTGGCGTGGTTTCAGCAGTACGACTGGCCGGGGAACCTCCTGGAACTCCGCAACGTCATTCGCCATGCGGCCCTCCTCGCCGAGGACGAGATCCGTCCCGAGCATCTCCCGGCCTGGTTCCACCGGGAGGTCCGCCAGCGCTCCGGAGGTTAACCCGGGGCCGGCCGCACCGGCGGCCTCGGGTCCGTCCAAGACCGACCGGGTCGGTAGATGCACCGGGGGTCGGCGGCAAAGGGTGAGCCCCGCAGGGCGTAAGCCCGGGACCGGGATCCCCCGCAGACGTGACGGAATTCACAGCGACCGCATCGGCTCCGCCAGGTCTCCGGCTGGCGCAGGCGCCGGAACAGGGGATGCTCCCGGTAGACCGTCAGCGGCGGGGTGACCCGCACGTTGCCGCAGGGGATCGGCAAGAAGCCGCTGGGGTACACGTTGCCGACGTGGTCGATGAACAGGATGCCGTAACCCGAATTGAGATGCATGGGGGGCCGCAGGATGCGCTCCCGGGGCGGGCCGGGCCGGAAGGCGGCCCACTGGGCGGCCAGCTCCTCGTAGAGGCGACCGGCCGGGAGGACGCTCCGCCACGGTCGGCCCTCGACCTCGCAGGCCCGGCGCTGGAGGACGACCCGCTTGAAGTGGTGGCCCTCGGTCGTCTTGACGGAAATCCAGTGTCCCACGTCATACAGCCAGTGCATGACGTCTTCGTAGGCTCGAGCCGGGAGGTCCCGCAGGGTCCGGCCCCGGCCCGTGCGGACGAGGAAGAAGACGCTCCACGTCATGGCCCCCCGTTCCAAGACCCGATGGGCTATCGCCGGGAGCTCCCGGACGTTCCAACGGGTCACCGTCGTGTTGATCTGGACCTTGTAGCCGATGTCCCGAAGCCAGGCCCAGATCCGGAGAGCCGTCTCGAAAGTCCCGGGAACGCCCCGGAAGGCGTCGTAGGTCTCCGGGGTCGCCCCGTCCAGGGACAGGGAGGCGGCCCGGACGCCGGCCTCGTAGAGACGGACCAGGCGCTCCGGGGTCACGAGGGGCGTGGGGGAAGGAGAGATGGCGACGGGGATATGCCGCTCCGCCGCCGCCCGGGCGATGTCCTCCAGGTCCGCCCGCTTGAAGCAGTCGCCCCCCGTCAGGACCAGGAGGGGTCGAGCAGGCGCTAAGTCGTCGAGGACCCGAAGGGCTTCCGAGAGGGAGAGTTCCGCCGGATGCCGCCTGGGCTGGGCCTCGGCCCGGCAGTGGCGGCACACGAGGTCACAGGCTCGGGTGACCTCCCAGAAGACCATGAAGGGTCGCTGGTGGAGGTCGATACGGGCCTGACGCACGTCGACGGGGTCCATCCCAAGTGCCTCCGGCCCAGAGGCCTTCTGGAATCAGGGGTACCCCCCAACATCGTAGGGGCAACCCCTGGGGTTGCCCCAAAACATGGGCAGGGACAAGCCCCAAAAGGCGATGAAATCCGGAACGGACCCGGGGCCTACGGGCCGTAAACCTCCGCACAGCGTTCGCAGACGCCCTGCGTCGGGTCCCACGTGGGAAAATCAGTCCGGACACGGGCCGTCGCCTCGGGACTCAGGGCCTCGACCCACCGGTGGGTCGGGAAACGGCACAGGGGACAGGGGTCACCAGGCAAGCGCAGGGAAGGCTTCCCGGCGGGCGCCTCGGCCGTCCCCTGGGCCCACGCCAGGACCCGCCGGGGGTCCTGGGCCATCGCCCAGAGTTCCGGGTGGGTCGGCCGGTCCCACGTCCAGAGCCGTTCGAAGGCGGCTCGGAGGTCGGCCTCGGGGAGGCTCCGATAGACGGCTTGGAACTCCCGCCAGCGGTCCTCTCGCGAGGCGACGGTCGGCCGTCCGGCCCGCTCCAGACGACCGTCCACGGTGACGGCCCACAGGACCCGGTAGCGTCCGTAGACGATCGCTTGCACGCCGGGCGTCCGCTCGGGGACGTCCGTCGGGTCGTACCGAAACGCCGGGTCCAGCAGGTCGGCCACGTGCTGGAACTCATGGCGGAGGAATCGGCAGAGGCCTTCGGGGTCCAGGAACCGCTCCGACCGGACCCGCAGGCCGACCTTCTGATGGTCCGGGCTCAGGTCGGCCCCCTCCTCCCGGCTCGACAGGGCTCGGGCGACGGCGACGGCTCGGACGGCCCGGCGGACGTCCGGGAACTCGTCGAGGACCTCCCGGATGGGTCGGTCCAGGCCCCATCGAACGAACAATCTCCAATGGGCCTGGCGGAAAGCGGCCTCTCGGTCGGGGACCGGGACTCTTGCATAGATGGGCTCGACCTGCCGGCGGTACTCTCGTTCATAGGCGGGCCGGCCCGTTTCGGCCATCCGACGCATGAACATGAGCAGGACTTCTTCGACGAGGTCCGGGTCTACGTCCAGGACGTCCCGGAGGACCCGGGACCACGCCGTCAGCATCTCCCGACGGGAAACCTCCATGGGGCGACCTCCTCATGAACCCGTAGGACGGGACCCGCGCCCTACGGGGCCAGCCGGAGCAGGAGCCACGTCGAGACGGACTTCTGGCCGTCTCGGTCGCCGTGAGCCCCGTCCCAGACGGCAAAGGCGACGGGGACGGCCCCGCCGGGTCGGAGTTGAACGTCCCGGTCGCTCCGGGTCTGAAGCCGGCGGACCATGACGACGTGCCACCGACCGCCCTGCCAGACACCGCGGCCCCCGACGTCCTGGTCGCCCGGGGGTTGGGGCGTCAGCGTTCCCGGGCCGGTGGCATTCAGGTCCTCGACGGGCGAGACCCGGCGAAGATTCGAAAAGGTGTTGCCGACCTTCCAGGCCGGCAGGAAGGTCGGGTCGAAGGCCGTCAGGGGCGCCTGGGCAGGTCGGTCACCTCGGCTGGCGGCCGGGACGGCCGTCTGGAAGGGATAGTCGTCCCATGCCATGTTCGGGTAGACGTCCGAAACGTCGGCGAACTTCCGAAGGTCGGCCTCCCAGTCGGCCTTCCAGTGCCAGATGTTGACGGCTCCCTGGGCGTCGCCCATCACGAAGGACGGGGCCGTCTCCAGGCTCCCGCCGGGCCGGACGGGAAACTGGACGGCGACAGCGTCCCGGAAGTCCTGGTGTCGCAGGAAAGCCTGGTCTTGGACGGGGTCGTCCCACTCGAGGAGGAAGGCGACCTCCCGGCCGTCGTGGACCACCCGGACCGTCAGGGTCTCGACGAATTGTCTCCGTTCCCAGAGGGGCCGGAGGCGGACTCGCACGGCTGGAATTTGCGTCCACGCGCCGTCCAGGGGGTCCCGGGGGACCCGACCCCGGACCCGGGGGGCCTCCAGGGTCGTCGTCTCCTGGGCCGGCTCGGGCGTCTCGGCCCCGGGTCGGGTCAGGCTGAGGACGTAGTAGGCCAGCGCCCACGTCTTTTCGGGGTCCAGCAGGGGGGCATAGGAAGGCATCGGCGTCCCCCCGATGCCGACCCAGAGCGTGCGGTAGACGTCCCGGACCGTGGAACCGCCCTTCATACGGCCCGGGATCGTGAAGTCGTAGGGCACGATGGGCTGGCCCCATTCGTCCCTCAGGGACGCGGCCGCGGGGCCGTCGCCCCGGCCCTCGGGGCCGTGACAGGAGCCACATCCCAACTCCGTGTAAAGCTTCTTCCCCAAGGCCAGCCGCTCGGGGGTCGGCGGCGGGGGTTCCGGGACCTCGATGGGCTCCGGCGGCGCCTGGTCCAATAAGCCGGCCAGCTTTTTGACGTAGGCGACGAGGGCCCACCGGTCGGCCTCCGGCAGGTGGGACCACGGGGGCATGGACGTGCCCGGGATCCCCTGGGAGATGACCCGAAAGAGGTCGGCATCGGTCGGGACGGTCGGGGTCGAGCGGATCTTAAACTTTCCGGACGTAAGGTCCCGGGGCTTAGGGAACAGGACGAAGGCCGCCGGTCCGTCGCCCTTGCCCTCCGGGCCGTGGCATACGGCGCACTGGGCGGCATAGAGCATCTGGCCCCGCTCGAGACCCGGGGCGCCGACCGGTCCGGACGCCTGACCGAGGTGACGAGCGTTCCAGAAGCCGGCCCCGACAAAGACCAGAGAGAATCCCACGATTACCAGGTCCCATGACGGATGAACCCGCATGACTCTCCTCCGAAATTTCGGATGGCCCATAGACGGAAGCCGGGCCTCTCGGGCCCTCCCCTTCCCCCGACTCCCGTCGGCCATCCAAAATTCACTCCTCCCACCCAGTACCCGGCACTCGATACCTAATCTTCCGGTTCCAGGCCCGTGAAGTCGGCACCCTCCGGTTCCCAGTCTGGCATCCCGATGTCGGAGGCCTCGAACACCAGGGGCCGGACCCCCAGGTAGGCGAACTCTGCCTCCAGGAACCGCTCCAAGAGTTCCGCCGGCGCTCCGTAATAACCGGCACCGGCCTTTCGCCGGAGGCGCCGGGCGAATAGAGGCCCGAAGCGGCCGAGATGGTGAGTCATGAAGTTCTGCTGGGCCCGGCGGCACAGCTCCCCGGCGACGTCCCCGTCGTGGGTCCGGGCGTAGGCCTCCTTGTAAGTCAGGAAGGCCATGAACTCCAGCTCGACGGAAATGTGGTCCAGCCGTTCCTTCGCCGTCGTCGAGACCTCCAGGCCGAAGGCCCGGTAAAAGCCGGCGATGTCGGCGAGCCGCTGGGACTGATAAAAGACCTGCGTGTTGCCGTACTGGGTCTCGTAAGGCGGATACTCGAGGGGCGTCCCGTGGGTAAAGGTCCGGATGTACTCAGCTTCCAGGCCGTCGAGGGAGAGGTCCTGAAGCGACCGGACCCACGCCGCCAGGGGCGCTTCGAGGGCCGCCGGACTTTCGACCGGCAGGTGAGCCAACAGGTCCCGGGCGGCCGGCACGCCGGTCCGGAGAAAGTCCCATAGGTCCGGATTCGGGTAGAGGAAGGCCGCCGACAGGAGCCGGTAGAATCCGCTTCGGGCCACGTGGACGTCGAGGGCCATCGAAGGCATACGCACCTCATCGGGCGGGCCATTCAGATGGAGTTCAGATGCTGGGGCGGCCGCACGTAGATGGGCTCCTGGACGGAGACCCGGACGACCTCGCGACCGTCCCGGTCGTAGCCCACGACCGTGTCGTTGTACATCGCCCAGGGCTTCCCGTGAATAGTCGTCTCGAAGACCTTTTCGCCCTCGATGATTTCATACCGGAAGATGACCTTCTGGGTCGTCCGGAAGAGCTGGAGGACGGCCAGGAGCTCCCGGGAGGGAGCCATGTAGCGCTCGATGGCCTCGTCGACGCCGGGTCCGAACATCTGCCGCAGGTAGGGCCGCGGCACCCACCGGGGCGGGATGTAGTAGACGTTGGGCTGGGTCCCGAACTGGGGGTACAGGGGCAGGGCGACCCGCTCGACTTTCACGAGGAAGTAGATCGGGTTATACCGGTCCTCGACCCAGTCGCCGTCCTCGCCGACGCGGACGAGGCCCTGGAGACGGATCTTGCCGATGCAGGCGGTCATACAGCGGGTCTCGACGGGGACGCCGTCGGGCGTGATGGCCGGGTCTCGGCCCTCCAGACGGGGATAGCAGGCGATACACTTTTCGGAAACCCGGGTCGTCGGTCGGAGCATGACCTTTTTGTAGGGGCAGGCCTCGATGCACTTGCGGTAGCCCCGACACCGTTCCTGGTCGATGAGGACGACGCCGTCCTCGTCCCGCTTGTAGATGGCCTGCCGGGGACAGGCGGCCAGGCAGGCCGGATACGTGCAGTGGTTGCAGATACGCTGGAGATAGAAGAACCAGGTCTTATGCTCAGGGAGCTGAGCGCCTTCCCGGCTCAGGCCGAGGGGTCCCCCTTCATAGGGCGTGGCGACGTCCTCGCCGATGTTAGGGAAGCGCCACTCGGCGTCCGTCGGCAGGTAGCCCAGGACCCGCTGGTGCCCTTCCGGGGTATACCGCCGGCCGGCCGCCTCGAAGACCGTCAGGCCCTCGTAAACCCCGTAGGGCCGGCGGGCGCCGTCCTTCTGGGAGGCGTCCCAGCTCATCGTCCGGCCCTCCTGCTGATGGACCTCGTCGAGGAGCCGCAGGAGCTTGACGTCCCAGTACTGGGGATAGCCACCGTAAGGTTTCGTCTCGACGTTGTTCCAGAACATGTACTCCTGGCCCTTCGAGAACGTCCAAGTGCTCTTGCAGGCCATCGTGCACGTCTGACAGCCGATGCACCGGTTGATGTTAAAGACGGCGGCAAACTGCCAACGGGGATACCGGCCCTCGTAGGGGTACTCCATCTCCCGGCCGATCTGCCAGTTGTACACCTTCGGCATGACCGCCCTCCGCAAGGGGACAGATAGGCCGATGGGCAGGTCGGCAGATAGGTCAGCAGAACCATCTGCTTACCTGCCTACCCGCCCGCCTGTCCCGCTCGGGGATTCCACTGTCGCCGGACCCGCCCGATGAGGTCCCGGACGTAGGCCTCGCCCCGGGTCCGGTAGACCCAGTGGGTCGCCCGGTAAAAGGGATTACGGAACAGCTCCATCAGCGTCTCGTCGTCGTACCCAGCCCGGACGAACTCCTCGACGAGGACGGCGGCCGTCTCGTCGAGGTCGCCCCCCGGTAGGAGGACGCCGACGAGTTCCATCGGGTCGTCTTCTTCCGGCGGCTTCCAGGACATGGCCACCTCTCCGGCTTGCTGAACTCCCGAATGGCCCTACGACCCCTCCAGGACCTCGACCAGTTCGCCGTTGAGGTACCGCTTCATGAACTCGTCTTCGTCGCCGGCCGTGTAGCCCGTCCGGGCCGGCTCCCAGACGCCCTGGCCCCCGAGGCCGCCGTCCTCGGCCTTCGTGACCTTCACGAGCGTCTCCTTGGGCGTCGTGTTGACGGCGTGGTTGTCGGCCTCGCCCCCGAAGATGAAGCCGACCTTGACCTTGGCCTTGTGGAACAGGCTGTCGAGCTGATGCATGGGCATGAGCCACCCGACGGTGACGGACTGCTGGGAGCCGTAGCGGAAGCTGGCCTGGTAGCCCGTGTCCTCCGAGAGGGCCCGCCCGTCGGGCCGGGTCTCGTGGGCCCGGACGCTCTTCTCGGTGGCGATCCAGGCGGCATGCTTCGTCATGACGACGTGGTACGGATACGCCGGGTTGTACTTCACCCGGAGCATGAGCCGGGCGACCCGGTAGAAGGGGTCGGAGGGCTTCGCGCCGACGTAGGGCCGGTCGGCCGGATTCGCATCGACGTAAACGTAGTCGCCGTTGCGGATCCCCAGGTCCTTGGCCGCCTGAGGGTTCATGTGGAGTTGGGCCTCACCGACACCGGGCGCCCGCCGGTCCATCCGGTAGGGGTCCCCGAAGTCGTTGTTGTAAATGAGATGCCAGTCGGTGACCTGCCAGGACGAGTGGGTCGCATGGCGCGTCTTGGGCGTCAGGCAGTAGAACCGGTAGCCCTTCTCCCAGAGGGGGTTCTTCGTCTTCTTGACCTCGGACCAGGGGAGCTTGACGTTGCGGACCTGCCGTTCGTCCCGGCCCATATGGTCCAGGGGGATGCCGTAATCCTCAGGCCGGATCAGGGGATTCGAGCTGACGATGACGTTCGGCAAGTAGGGCGTCGCCTCGGGGCCCTCCCGGTGGACGATGAAGTTCTCCCCGTACTCGATGACCTCGGGTTCGTCGTTGTATGCCTGAAGCCGTCCCGTCGGCGTGAAGAAGGGCAGGCCGTCGTGGACCTGCTCCCAGAAGGGAATCCGCGGATAGGTCCGATACAACATGAGGGCCGTCCCCGGCTCGCCGTACTTGCCAGCCAGGATGTCCTCGACCCGGTAGCCCTTCGTCGTCGTCGAAGTGTCCAGGAGACGCTGGATGTAAACCTCTGTCTTCCGCCCGAGGGCAAACCGCCAGTAGTCGGCAAACCGCCGGTCCCCCAGGATCTCGCCCAGCTTCTGAGCCAATTCGGCCAGGATGACGACGTCGTCCTTCGTGTCGAAGATCGGCCGGATGCCGCCCTTCCAGATTTGCAGGAAGGGGTTCGAGCAAGAGGCCGTGACCTCGTAAGTCTCCGTCTCGATCCAGGAGTTGGCCGGTAGGATGACATCGGCGTATTCGCAGGAGGACGTCATCTCGATGTCCTGGGCGATGATGAGCTCGATGCGGGGATGGACGTTCTTGATCATCTCATAGACCCACTTGGCGTTGTTGAGCATGTTCACGTTCACGAACCACAGGAGCTTGGTCGGCGTCGGCATGTGGGTCTTGCCGGTAAAGCACTTCCGACCGTACTTGGGGGTGTTCACGATGAGGGGCCGGTCCCCGTAATTCCAGTAAGCCGGCTCCTCGTCGTAGGTGTACTTCCGGACCCGGACTTGAGTCCCGTCGGCCTTCGGGTCCAAGAGGGGACGGAAGGGGTCCTCGGCGATCCACCCGAGGAAGCCGGGCCCGGCCCAGGGCGCCCCCTGGAAGAGGGCCGCCTTGTAGTTGCCCGCCCAGGTGTGACAGCCCGCCCCGGGCTTGCCGATGTTGCCCGTCAGGATCAGGGGTAGGTAGACGGCCCGGTTCATCTCCGTGGCGTGGAACCAGTGGTTGATCCCCTCGCCGATGTGGATAGCGACGGCCCCCATGTCGGGGTTCTGCTTACGGACCTCCTGCGTCGTCTCCCAGATGTCCCGAGCCAAGCGGAGGATGAGCTCCTTCGGGGCATGCGTGATCTCGTGGACCGTGTCGGGGTCGTAGTCCTGAAGATGAATCTTGTAGGCCTCCCACAGCGTCATGGCCTCGACCTCCGTGCCGTCCACGAGGCGGACCTTCCCCCGCCAACTCAGGGCCGGGTCGAGACCCTTGGCCGTCAGACGTCCGCCGACGTCGTCCCGCGTGAGGGGCTTCAGACTCTGGGACGCCTCATCGAACACGACGAAGTCCCCGATCTTCTCGTACTGGTCCGGCTTGAGGTCCTGGACCTTAAAGCTCGGGCCGCTCGGGTCGAGGCCGCCCTTGTAGCCGGGGAAGACCTCGTGGGCCCGGAGGCGCCGCAGGTTATCCGTCCGGATGAGGAGTGGCATGTCGCTCCACTTCTTCAAGAAGTCCACGTCGTACCAGCCGTTGTCGATCATGACCCGGGTGATGCCCAGCCACAGGGCCGTGTCCGTCGCCGGCCGGATGGGAATCCAGTAATCGGCCTTCGTCGCCTGGGGTCCGTACTCGGGAATGATGGCGACGATCTTGGCGCCCCGCTCCATCAACTCGATGAAGAAGTGGGACTCGGGCCGCTTGTTTTCGACGAGGTTCTTGCCGCACTGGATGTGCAGACGGGCGAAGCGCAGTTCGTTCATGTCGACGTCCGACGTCTGAAGCCCGTGGACAAAGGGCTGGCCCGGGGCCTGGTCGCCGTGCCACGTGTAGTTCGACCAGATGCGGGCGCCCTGGGCCGCCTCGGGTCCGACCCCCCGGACGTGGGCGTCCAGGAGGGCCAGCATGTTGGCAAACCGGTAGAGGCCGTACTTGCCGATGACCCCAAGCAGGCCCATGCCGCCCCGGAGCTTGAAGGTCCGGACGCCCGAGCCCTCCCAGTGGGTGAGCATCTCCTCGGGGTAGCCCTGCTCGAGGAGCCGCCGACGGCCCGCCTCGCCGCTGTACTTCCGGGCGATGTGGACCATCCCCTGGGCGACATACGTGTAAGCCTGGTCCCACGTGACCCGAACGAAGGTGTCGGTCCCCCGGCTGTCGAACTTGTACTTGGCCAGGTTCTCGGGCGTCAGCTCGGGGAACCCGTCGTCGGCCCACTGCTTCCAGCCCTTCCGGATCATCGGATACTTCAACCGGTAAGGACCGTAAACCCGCCGCTGAAAGGTATAGCCGTTCAAGCATCCCCGGGGATTCCAGTGAGCCGTCGCCCGGTTCCCATAGAGTTCCGAAATCCGGTGGAGGTCATAGTTCTGTTCGCTCCGGAGGACGACGCCGTTGCGGACAAAGGCCCGGAGGCGACACTCGTGCGTACAGTTCGGTGAACAGACCCATGTGAACGACCGGTCGTACCGGTACTGGTCCCGGTAAACGGCCTCCCAGTCCCGGTTCGGATACGCCGCCAGGGGATTTCCGACCTCGACGACGGGTTGGAGGAGGCGGAGACCCCGGAGGGCATCGTCGAAGATGAGGGCGGCGACGCCGGCGGTCGCCGTCTGCAGGAACTCCCGTCGGGTGAGCCGCATGGTCGACCTCCACGGCAAGGGGCCTCGGGGGGATCGGCCCTCCGAAAGAGGAGTTATGCGAGGGAAGTCATGCAAGTCGCGTGCCCATCGGGAGGGGCCCAAGCCCCGGGACCCGAGGGATGGGGGTGTCTCGACGTCGGCGGGGCCCGACCTCCCCTGC
>FWWL01004813.1_pt1 | contig 22120 bp, 17 predicted proteins | sample 2228331 | NCBI WGS metagenome assembly FWWL01 (sample SAMEA103939775, study PRJEB20133) | metagenome | reverse complement strand
TTCTTCTTCTTTTGCCCACTTTTCTAATTCTTCGCGAATAACCGTTCCGTTAGGAGTCCATAGAGGAAGTCCTACGCCCACTTCCGGGTCTTGAATAAATAAATCCAATTCTTCTCCCAATTTGCGATGGTCTCGTTCCATCGCTAACTTCCTTCTGTGAAGGAAGTCTTCCAATTCTTCTTTTGTAGGGAAAGCAAAGCCATAGATACGCGTCAGCATGGGATTCTTTTCATTCCCACGCCAATAACTTCCTGAGATACGGTCTAACTTAAAGCCATTTACAGGCAATTCCCCCGTGTGCTTTACATGAGGTCCCTCGCACATATCTATAAAAGAACCGTGCTGATAGAACGAGATTCCACGAGGGTCTATTTCGCCTTTTTCTGCCAATTCCTTAGCGTACTCTACTTTATAGTGTTGTCCGTTCTTTTCAAGAAAACAAACAGCTTCCTCAATCGGTAAAAACTTCTGTTCAAAAGGTTGTTTTTCTTTAATTATTCGTTTCATTCTTTGTTCAAGTTCTGGTAAATCGGCTTCACCGATAGGATTGCCATTAAAATCGAAATCATAATAGAAGCCATTCTCTACGGGGGGACCGAATGCTAATTTTGCATCGGGTCGGAGTTCTAATACTGCCTGTGCTAAAACATGGGCAAGTGAATGGCGAATTTTATATAAAAGTTCCTCTTGTGCTAATTCTTCTTCGTTCATGATAGGAAACCTTTGGTTGGTTAAGAAATTAAATAATTTGTATATATTTTAACTCAAATTTATAGTTATTGGCAATGATTGAACCTTCTATGAATGCGAACAAACAATATCCAGTATGTTTTCTATGGAAACTTTCTCAAATGTCAACGGAAAGACATGCGGACCTAAGGGGCACCAGACCTTAGGGTCAGTAGAACGAAAAAGGACAATGGTTTTAACGCCTATTGCTCCTGAGATGTGGGATATACCACTATCGTTTCCCATGTATGCGGTTGCCCCTGCAATATATTCGGCTAATTCTACAAGATTCTCTTTTTGGAGTAATGGGATATTTGAAGGAATTTCAAACTTTTCTTCTGCTGGTCCGATACACCATCGGACGGAAAAATTTTTGTCAATGAGTTTTTGTGTGAGGGAAAGGAAAAAATCTAAAGGGAAATTTTTCCTCTCACTTCCGCTTCCGGGATGGATAATGATTTCATTATGGATATGTTTTGCCTGTATAGGGAGAATGAAATCTTTTTTTATCTGGAAACCAAAACAGTTTAGATAATACTCTGAAGCGTGTGATGTCCAGTTTTCGGGTGGAGTTCCTGGAAAGGTGTATACCTGCGAAATTCCCAACGATTCCATGTTTTTCACAAGAATATCTCCATCCCGAAGGAAGAAAAAGATTGTATTGAATTGAATGAGAAAGTCAGTTAATTTTTTTGAAGGAGTAGAAAAGATACTTGAAAAATCAATTTCATCGGGATGATATGTTTTCTTGACCCATCCTACTTTTTCTAATAGTGCCATTCGTTCTGGATAGCCAATGGTATGAACATCGTTTATCTCGGAAAGTTTCTGAAGAGCAGGAGAAAATAGTATCGTATCACCAATTGCTCCAAAAAATACGACTAATTTTTTCATATTAATAAAAAAATTATTTTTTATTGTTGAATGATTATAATATATTTAAGATTTTAATGGTGAAAGGTATATAACAATGGAAAAAAATTTTACCATAGAAGTAGAGGTAGATGAGTCGGAAAAGAAAAATTATATAGAAAAATTGTGCGAGTTATTTTTGAAAAAAGGTTTTGTAGTGGAACGGGAATGGGAAGAGAATATAGAGTTGAATCGCCCTTTATCAGGTAAAGACCCGGAAGGGGTAATGATGTTTCCGTGGATTGACCGGGTTTATATTCAGGGGAAAAGTGGTAGCGTAGTGGTCAATTGTTCTACGAAACATTTTATCTGGTTTCGGTATCTTATTTTATATGTAGTGCCAATTGTGGATGTTTTATTCCTTTTATTGTTATATTTTCTGATTAACTTTAGAGAAAGATTTATACTTATTCCGATATTTGTGGTGATGATAGTTTCAAATGTGTTTATTTATTTTATAATGAGTATGCAATATAAGCGAATGATAAGTTTACTGGCAGAAGAGATTCAGAATTTATAGGGATAAATTTTTACATAAAGGGTTTAGTAATGGATGAGTTTTGTAAGAGGGTATTGAATTTTTTTAAAGAGATACACCCGTTAGACCGGGTTCCCCGAGCCGGATATTTGCTGAGGGGTGTACCATGTCCTGAAACAGTTTCGTCGCATTGCCATTTTTTGAGTTTATTAGCATTACTGGTAGTAGAGCAGTATCCGGGTCGGTGGAATGTGGAAAAAGTGCTGGCGATGGCAATTCTACATGATTTGGCAGAGGCAAAAATGATGGATATGCCTATGCCTATCTCGCAGGGATATTTTACTTCTGAAAAAACAGAGGCAGAACAGGCGGTATTTGATAAATTGATGGAGGGTTTCTCGGATAAGTTTCGGGTATTACACAGAGAATTTCACGAGGTATCTTCACCAGAAGCAAAGTTGGTTCGTGGGTTGGACAAAGTTCAAATGATGTTGAAGGTTGTTAACTATGAAAGAGAGAAACGGGGCGATTTAACTGAATTCTGGGAAAATCCTAAAAATTTTAATGATTACGGTATAGACATTACACGAAAACTTTTTGAAGCAATTTGTGAGTATGCAGGTAAAAAGCTGCCGATGGATAAAAATTTATAAAAATTTTATGATTGATGGAACCATCGTCTCAAACCTATTCGGGATAGATATATGGGGATGATTTGAAGTTGAGGATTTAATTCTGCCAGGGCTTTTTTGAAGTTCCTTTTGTTTTTATTGTGTTCGTCGAATAAGAGTGTTAATGAACCGCCTTCACCGCCGGCGCCATTAACTTTCCAACCAATAGCACCATGTTTTTTAGCCAGGTCAATTACTTGTTTTGCAGTATCGGATACCAGAGCAGGGTGCAAAGTCATCTGTCCTTCTGTATTTTGTATCATTGCCTTTGCAAAGGCTTTAAAATCCCCTTCTAATAGGGCATTTTTCCCTGCGTGAGCTGAATTCCTCAGTAAGTCCAGAACGCTTTTATCAGCACCGGGCTGTTCCAGTCTTGTAATAACCTGTTTGTGAACTTCACTGGAGGAATGAGTCTTACCGAGATAGACCAGAACAAGTCTCCGTTCCAACTCCCACCAGATAGAATTAGGCAACATAATAGGAGAGACTGAGGCATGAGGATAACGGAACATTTCTATAAAACATATCCCACCATAACTGGCACATAACTGGTCCTGAATTCCACATTGTAGACCTAATTTTTCTGTCTCTACCCGATGTGCGAGACTTGCGATTTCATGTGCTGTGCGTTGACCTGGTGTTAATAAATCCAGAGCCCCTAAAAGTGCCACACTTATAGAAGCGGAGGTTCCTGTGGAACAACCAGCAGGTGCTTCCGAAAAAAGGTTGACTTCGAATGAAAGGTTCTTAGGAAGATTCATTATATCAATACATGCTTCAAGAAGAGGATGTTTATCATATTCCGTAAAAGAAGTCTGGATTGTATATCGCTCACCGAAGTTCTCAACATCTAAAACTATCTCGGGTTTTTGTTGCTGTGGAGTCTCATATACGTAAATTTGCACCTCCGCATACGGGTAAACTCCTATATTGAGCACTGCACCGTATTCTGCAAACCATGTATCTGTCCAGCCTCCCAAATCACAAATACGGATAGGAGCGGTAGCATTAATTACATAGAGAAGTTTCCTTTCCATAACTTTCTATCCCTTCTAATGTTCACGGTGTGGACAGGATTGAATACAGCCATCTTCAAATATAATACGGACTTCTTCTTCCAGAATAATATTGAATTTCTCATATACTTTTTCTTTAATGAGTCGGATTAAATATAAAATATCGTCAAATGTGGCATTATTTTCATTCATAATGAAATTAGCATGTATAGGACTGATAACGGCACCACCTTTTCGGGTTCCTTTCAAACCGCATTCTTCAATGAGTTTCCCCGCATGATGTCCTATGGGATTTTTGAACACACTCCCGCAACAATTCCCATGAGGCTGTTTTTCTTTTCTACGGAGGATATAGTGTTCGTAAACAGGTTTTTGGTCTGTGGTTGATTTCACAAACTTAAATTCCGCTCCCATTATCAATTCATTTATAGAACAAAACTTCTGGGAGCGATAACTATACATTTCCGGTTTAATTTCAATTTCTTTCTTGCCATGCGAGGTTAAAAGAAAAACCTTTTCTGTCCATTCGCAAATACAGCCATTGACGGTTCCAGCATTCATAAATAAAGCACCACCAACAGTCCCTGGAATTCCTGTTAAAGCCCCTACACCTTCATAATTGTTTTTGAGTAGTATTTCTTTCACAACCCAATCCAGTTCTATACCTGCACTAATGTAGTAACGGTGTTCACCCAAGTGTTGAAACTCATTGTATTGAGATGTAATAAGACCAATACCCCGAAAGCCTTTGTCAGAAATTAAAACATTTGTTCCACCACCTAAAATGAAGTAAGGAAGCGGTGTCTGCTGCAGAATGAGATAACTCTGTTCTAAATCTTGTTTATTTTTCGGAATGAGTGCAAAATCGGCAGGACCTCCGATTTTATAGTAGGTGTGAGAAGCCAGAGGATAGTTTGCATAGCAGAAAGGCAAAGATGATAATGTTGTTTTATAGTCGGACTGTTTTTGTATCATTGTTATAATTGTATTTTGTTATTCAAAAGTTTTATGCTACAAAAAGTTTATTTAATTATACAAAAACATGATAAGGAGATTTGGCTATGGCAAAGAAACAAAATGAAACTATGAATGGGACCCCACGAGCGGTATATCGTTTTTCATTTGGACCATGGAATATTGATGAAGGTGCAGACCCATTCGGTCCACCGGTGCGTAAACCCGAACCTCTTGCAAAGAAGATGAAAGTGGCAAAAGAGTTGGGATTTGATGGAATGCAATTTCACGATGATGATGCGGTTCCCAATATGGATGAAAAAACAAGCGCAGAAATAGAAAAAGAAGCGAAGAAAGTAAAAAAGATGCTGGATAGTGAAGGATTGGTAGCGGAATTTGTTGCCCCTCGGTTATGGTTTTCACCGAAGACAATAGATGGTGCATATACCAATAACGACCCGGCATGTCGCAAGTATGCAATTGAGCGGACAAAGAAAGCAATAGATATAATGAATATTCTTGGAACACATAACTTAGTATTGTGGTTAGCAAGAGAGGGAACTTATATTCGTGAAAGTAAAAATACACGGTTAGCAGTTCTTCAAATACGGGATGCAATAAACGAGATGCTTGATTATGATAAAGAAGTTATAGTGCTAATTGAGCCTAAACCCAATGAACCTGTGGATAGTGCAATAATTCCTACCATTGGACATGCGATAGGTTTGTCCTATATTACAAATGACCCTTCTCGTGTTTGTTGTTTGGTGGAAACGGCACATTCTGTGCTGGCTGGACTTGACCCTGCGGACGATATGGCGTATGCTCTGGCTCATAACAAATTAAGAAGTGTTCATTTGAACGACCAGGGGGGCTTGAAATTTGACCAGGATAAGTCATTTGGTTCATATAATCTAAGGAGAGCATTTAACCAGGTTCGTGTTCTTGAAGAGTATGGATATGGACGAAATGGTGAATGGATAGGATTGGATGTGAAAACGATGCGCACTCAGAAACAGGCAGTAAATACAAAGCATTTGAGGAATAGTCTGGCTACCTTTAAACTGCTGGTGGAAAAAGTCAGGTCAATGGATAAAAAATTAGTTGCTCAGTTAATCGCAGAAAGAGATTATGAGGAATTAGACCGGTATATTTTGTGTCTATTGATGGGAATTAAGTATTAGAAAGATATAATTCTTATTGTGATTCCATTGCCTCCGGTTCAATCTGGGGGCATTATTAGTACAAATAAAAATTTGATATTCTGTAAAGTAAAAATGGATTTATTAGATAGTTTCTTTTTTATAAATTTTTTAATGAAATAGATGAGTAAATATTTTTGTATGTTTTTGTGTAATTTGTGTTATAGTATACATAGAAATATTGTATATAAAATTTTTTTGCGGGATATCAGGGATGAAAATGGATGAACTTTAATGCCCTTTGAAAGAAAAATAAATAGTTTTCCTTCTTTCCCTTCTTTAAATTTATTAATCATTGGGGAACCTAATCCTGAAAGAGACCGGATACTATGTTATGAAGAATTTTGGGGACAGAAAGTAGAAGTTTTTTATTGCAGTAATGTCAGGGAATTAAAACAATTATTAAAGAAGAATATATTTTTTGATTTAATAGTATTTGATAATATGGAAAATATACCGGATTGGGAGAAATGCATAGAGATTTTAGAAGAATATGATGGTGTTATTTTGCTTACAGTAAGTTCAAACATTCCGAAGACAATGGAACCGCTTTTGCTAAAGGATAATGTTTATTGTGTGCCATATAACGCAAAGAATATTCGGCATATTAACTGCTCATTAAGAACAATACGGAATCATATTCATAGAAACAGGAAATATCTGTTTAATCTTTTTGATAAATTTTATGATAAGTTTTTAATAGATATAATCACTGATGATGATATTACCAGTTTTGAGGAAAGTATTTCGCGGTTATTATCCGGATTAAGCATATTTTTTCATTTTGAAATTGTAGTAGCCATAATGAAAGATGAAGACGGAGTGATTCATAATTTCAAAAATAATAAAGGGGTAGAATTTTGTGCGTTACTTGAATCACAAAGTAATGTGAGAAGAGTATGTATTGATTTTTTGGAAAAACGGGCTACTTATGTGCCTTCACAGTTTTTATATAATGAATTTTTACGATTTAATGCGGATAGGCAGAAATACGATATATTTGTCGATTATTTTCCGGGTGAAGAGAATTGTAGGTTATCTCAATTATCTAAATATAAATCATTACTTTTTGTGCCGTTCCAAACAGCAAGACAAAGAAAGTGGTTGTTAATCTTTGCTGATAAAAAACCGGGGAAATCTACGGAAGAAATATGCAAGTATTTGGAAGAAAAAATACCTTTTCTTACCTCTACACTTTCTTATATAGAACAACACTGGAAAGAGAAAGTGTTATTGAAACTCCATCAGGTTTGTTTAAAGACAGGACATGTCGGTGTATGGGAATACGAGGTTGATACTCGGAAGATAATATCATCTGGTTTGCAGGCTTTATTCCCTTATTTATCCGTTCCTGACGAACTTACAGAGTGGTGGAAATATATTCACCCCGATGACCGGTTAAATTTCTGGCATGCTGTCAAGCCCTGTATACAGGGTGCTACCAATAGTTTTGCAGTAGACCATCGTCTTCTTTTGCCTGGGAATAGGTTGGTCTGGGTGAGAACAATAGGCGAATGTATTTCCCGGGAAGGGAAGTATGCTAAAAGACTTGTAGGGATTGGGATGGATATTACTGTTTTTATGGAAGCGGAACAGGAGTTGAGGCATGTAAAGGAAAATCTTCAAGTTGCTTCTGAGGTAGGGAGTATTGGTTTATGGTCATGGGAGGTTTTGAAAAATGAATACAGTATAAATCAGGCTTCCCGTGATATGTTTGCTTTGAGAAAGAAAAGCAGATATACGCTGGAAGATTGGTTTGCCTGTATTATTCCGAATCATAGAGAATTGGTTCAGAGAGAATTGGGAGAAACCCTTGCAAAAGAAGATGGTATTCTTAATTTACAATATCCAATATACTACAAAGGACTATCTCAACGATGGATCCATACCTTTGGGAGAATTACGGCTCGGGACTCTAAGGGGAATCCTATTCGTATTTCAGGGACACATGTAGATATTACAGAGAAAAAAATGATAGAGAAGAAATTGGCGAGCGAAATGTTAATGAGTTCTCTGTACGCGGGATTTACCCGCTCGTTATTGAAACTCAAAACAGAGGAAGAAGTTTCATGGATAGTATGTCAAACAGGGGTAAATATACTCAACAGTGATTTTTGTTTTGCCGGTTATTATGACCAGGAGAAAGAAGTCTATGTTTTCCAGGGTGTAGATAAACAAAAAAGAAATAAATTTGAATTTTCCTTCAAACCAAATGAGTTATTGAAAAAAGAAAAGGCTTTAGCCCAGTCTCTACTTGCAGGAACCCCTTTGATTATAAATGAAACCAAAGAGAAAAAACAGTTCTTGTTTGGAAAAATCCTTGTTGAAAGGATGTTATGCTATCCTTCTTATACGCCATCACATTATTTGTTATTGGTTATTGCAGTAAATTCTCCCGAACCATATTCCAGTATGAGCTGGGAAACGATTGAATGGATAGCATCTGTCTATGCTCAGGTGATAGAACGGATACGGCTGGAACGAAAAAATGAGCAGAAAACGAAAGAACTGGAAGAGACTGTAAATAAACTACAAGAAGCATTGAATAAAATAAAAACACTGAGTGGTTTATTGCCAATATGTGCCCGTTGCAAGAAGATTCGCGATGATAGTGGTTACTGGCATGAAGTAGAGGTATATATTCGTCAACATTCACAGGCAGATTTTAGCCACGGAATTTGCCCGCAATGCGCCAAAGAATTATATGGCGATTTTTTGTGAAGGATAGGACTTATAGAACCTATTAGACTAATTAGGACCTACTTATAATTGGGGAAAATTATAATAGGGTTTATCGGTTTGCCATTTTTTCGTAATTCAAAGTGGAGATGGGGTCCTGTAGCGTTGCCTGTTGCTCCTACTCGTCCTATAAGTTGCCCTTTCTTTACTCTTTGGTTGAGTTTTACGGAGATGGAACTGAGGTGTGCATATCTTGTCTTCCAGTGTCCAGGATGTTCTATACAGACCAGCAAACCGTAATCTTTTGCTTTCCCTGCATAGATAACAATCCCTCTTTGCACGGCGAATACATAAGTTCCTTTATCTGCCTTTATATCAATGCCCTTATGGTTATATGTTATGTTTTCTTTCCGTCGCATTTCTCCAAATGGAGAAGTGATTTTTTGATATTCTTTAGGTAGAGGATAACTCCAATCTCCTTTTTCTTTCTCTGTGAAGTCGGGTTGAAAAGAGATTTTATGTTTGTGTCTCGCACAGGAACTAAAAATCAAAAAACTTATCAGTATAATTGTTAAAAAGTTTTTCTTTTTCATAATTACAACAACTATTTTTACAAAAAGTAGGAAAATTATATAGGAAAGGTTTTTTACGAAGGCAAAAAAGAGAGGACGCCATAAGAAATATACTATGGCGTCACTCAAGGAAGGTTATAACTATGGGACTCGGTTGTGTTTATGAGTACCGGGACGAGAACTCATAACTCATGGAGGATTTACATTTCTATATTCAACTGTCTGCTATAAATATCGTCAAAATTTCTGAAAACTTTAATCATTATTTTTTATGAGGTATACTCGTTTTGGTATTTGTTGTAAGAGATAATGTAATATTCGTTGGAACAAGTGAAGAAAGGAGATAAAAGATGAAAAACCTTTTTGTAGTTGTGTTTATTGTAACAATTTCAGTAGTTGCTTTTAGTCAGGATGATAATATGATTCGTATCTATATATCTCCCAATGGGAATGATGAATGGACAGGAGCACTTGATTCTCCTAATGAAAATAACACCGATGGTCCATTAGCAAGTATAGATAAGGCTTTGGAGAGAGTAAAGGAGGTACGCAAAAACGAAGGTGATAAAACGATAAAGATAATCTTACGGGGTGGAGAGTATTTTGTTAGTAAACCGATTATTATAGAGCCTGAACATTCCGGAAAGGAGAGTGCCCCAACTATTTTTGAAAATTACCCGGAAGAAAAGCCTATTATTTCCAGTGGTAAAAAAATCACTTCCTGGAAGAAAGAAGATAAATGGTATGTTGCTGAGATAGAGGATGTGCGAGATGGCAAATGGCGATTCTATTCACTCTGGGTAAATGGAGAACGGAGACAACCTGCGAGAATCCCCAACAATACAAATCCATTTGGCGATTATCCGAAGAAGGAAGAGTTCTTCACTGCGAGGAAGTATGAATATATTCCTGAGAGTGAGAATCAGCCCGGGACATTAAAAGTATTTTATGATAGCAATGACCCTATTCAGAATTGGGCGTCACTTACGAATAGTTACTGTGTGCTTTTTTGTAAGTGGGCAGTGCCATTATTGCCTGTGCGTTCTGTGGATACAAATGAGAAATGTTTATATTTGAATGTCCCCAAGAATTTTTGGTTTGGGGTAATTTTTACAGAAAATCAACGATTTTATATTGAACATCTTTTTGAAGGACTGGATAGTCCGGGAGAGTGGTATCTCGACTGTACAGAAGGAAAACTATATTACATACCATATCCTGACGAAGACATGGACTCTGCAGAGGTAATTATTCCTGTAGCGGAACAACTTCTTTTGTTAGAAGGGAAACCAGCAGAAAATAAATTTGTAGAGTATATTCAATTTAGAGGGGTACACTTTGCATATACAGATTTTCGTATTGGAGAAAAGGGGCAATCAGACCCACAGGCTGAAGTCTCTGTAAACGGAGCTGTTCAGGGAGTCGGTGCTCGTCATTGTGTCTTTGAGAAATGTTCTATTCAGCATGTCAGCAATTATGCGATGTGGTGGCGGTCAGGTTCTCAACATAACACCGTTAAGCAGTGTCACCTATATGATATGGGTGCAGGCGGAATCAAGATTGGTGAGACAGCGAACGCAGAAACAGATGATAAACCGGGTCCTTTAACTGTGGATGAGAAAAACTTATACCTTTACAAAGAATTAGGACCTACAGGATGTGGGCATAATACTGTAGAGAATTGCTTTATACACGAAGGGGGACGATTTTTACGTGCAGGTATCGGTGTATGGATAGGTCGTAGTTCTTACAACCGTGTGGCTCATAACGAAATTTGTGATTTCCGTTACTCCGGTATGTCCGTAGGGTGGTGTTGGGGATATGACCCCAGTTCCGCACATCATAACATTGTGGAATATAATCATATTCATAATATCGGAAAGGCACAATTAGCCGATATGGGTGCTATTTATACATTGGGAGTTTCACCAGGGACAGTTTTGAGGAACAACCATATTCATGATATTATGTGCGACCCGGAACAATATGGAGGTTGGGGTTTATATACCGACGAGGGGAGTTCGTATATTGTGCTGGAAAATAATATTGTTCATCATACATTGACAGGAAATTTTCATCAGCACTATGGACGAGAAAATCGGGTTGTTAATAATATCTTTGCACTATCAGCGAGGGAACAAATAATACGAAGCAGAGAAGAAGAGCATATCTCTTTTATATTTGAAAGAAATATCGTATATTATGATAATGACCAGTTGTTAGGGAGCAATTGGAATAACAAAAAGTGGCAGATGGATAAGAATTGTTACTGGAATGCATCTGGTAAAGAGGTATTATTCAAGGGCAAAACATTAAAGGAATGGCAGGAAGATGGATTTGATAAAAATAGTATAATTGCAGACCCAATGTTTGAAAATCCTACTGAAAATGACTTTAGATTAAAAGAAGGGTCGCCAGTATTTCAATTAGGTTTTAAGCCTATTGATATTTCAAGAATAGGACTATACGGGGAAGATGAGTGGGTAAAACTTCCTGAAAAATACCAGAGAATTCCCTGCCCACTTTCTAAAAAATAAAAATTTGCATTTTTGGGAAGTTTGTGGTAAAATATATAGGACTTGACAAATTTGGGGTAAAACTGTCTTTACTAATAGGCAGTCCTCAACATAAAGGTTAGTTCCGCCATTGTATCCTCGTCATATTATTGAGCAAGTATTAAATTCAACAGATATAGTAAAACTCGTGTCCACATATTGCGAATTAAAACCGTCAGGTACAGACCGATATGTAGCCCTGTGTCCTTTCCATACCGAGAAAACGCCTTCGTTTACTGTGTCTAAGTCTCGTCAGATGTATTATTGTTTCGGATGTGGGAAAGGTGGGGACGCTATTTCTTTTTTGAAAGATATTCAGAATATATCATTTATGGAGGCGTTGGAAATCTTAGCGGATGAGGCAGGTATCCAGTTGCCTAAAGTAAGCGGTTATTCAACTCGGGGTAGTTCTTCTGAGCAGAATGATAGAAAGACACTGTTTCAAATATTGGAAGTATCTGCTGATTTTTATCATAATCAGTTAGTTAAATCACTGAGCGGAAAAGTTGCTCAACAATATTTGAGACAAAGAAATATATCGTCAGAGATTCAGGAAGAGTTCAAACTGGGATATGCTCCACCAGATGGTTATTCTTTATACCGTTATTTGAAATCAAAAGGCTATTCAGAGCGGTTATTGTTAAGAAGTGGTCTAATCCGTTCTGGAGATAATGGATATTATGACTTTTTCAGGAACCGAATATTGTTCCCCATACGGAATATTGAGGGGAAAATTATATCTTTTGGTGGTAGAGAAATAACTGGAGACGGACCGAAATATATAAATCTACCGGAAACGGAAGTGTATCAGAAGAATAAGGTGTTATATGGATTGTGGGAAGGAAAAGAAGCCATTCGTTTAAAGGGAAAGGTAATTCTGGTAGAAGGGTATATTGATGTTTTGCGATGTTTCCAGTGTGGGATACGGAATGTTGTTGCTACATGTGGCACGGCTCTTACCAGTGGACAGGCAAGTTTAATAAAGCGATTTGTGCCTAATATTGTTATTGTTTATGATGGTGATGAAGCAGGACTCTCCGCCGCAATTAGAGCAACATCTATTTTATTACAAGCGGGTCTATCTGTTTTTGCAGTAACTCTTCCTGATGGAAAAGACCCGGATGACTATCTTCAAAGCAACAGTGTTACGGATTGGGAAGAATTAATCTCTACCGCACCGTCATTTTTCACTTTTTATTTGCAACAAAAAAGGAATCTTCTAAATACATCTCAAGGGAAAATAACTGTTCTGAGTGAATTATTCCGCCTTATTTCTATCCTGGAAGAAAATTCTGTGAAAGAAGAGTTTTTAAAAGAGATTGCCACTGCTTTACGGATAAGTTTCTGGGCAGTTAAAAGTGACTTCAATCAATACTTAAAAAACAATTATTATTTGAGAGAGAAAGTGGATACGACTCGCTCTGATAATGTAACAATAGATGATTTGGATTTTCTCCATGCTCTTATTAATGATTCACAAATCCGAGCGCATGCAAGTAAATTGTTCCAGAGGATTCCGTTACCTGATTCCCCGTTAGGTATGGCGATACAGTATGTGCTGGAAAATGATGATGTTGACCTGCGTTTTATGGAAGAAGGCGAAGGTAAAAATTTGTTACAAAAGGTATTGTTTACTGAACCGGTTACAAGTGACCTTTATACGCTGGCTATAGAGCGATTGAATAGAATTCATATTGATTATATCAACCAAAAAATTTATTCTGTCCAGCGACAAATTTCAGAGGCAGAGAAAAAGCAACAAAGAGAAAAATTAATGGAACTTTTAAATATTCAAAAAGAATTAATTACAGAACGGAGCGAACTATTAAATAGTCAGGTCAAAAATAAGAGGTGAACGATATGTCAATTACAACAAAAAGACTTAAAAAACAAAAAGGTTTTATTCGGGCAATTTCCGAAGAAGAGGTCGGATTACTGGAATATCTATATGAAGCATACGATAGCCCGAGTGATACTTTGCGAGCCTTAGGTTATGAAAAGGCACCTCTTTTAAAGGGTTCGGCGTTAGGAGATGAACAAAAGTTAGAAGTGTTAAAAACTCCTTCACGCCCGGATGAGGGTATTCGTGTATATTTGCGGGCTATGGGGAAAGTTCCTCTATTGACCAAAGAAAAAGAGGTGAGTATAGCGAGGGAGATAGAAGAGGCAGAAAAAGAGTTGGTTCGTGTATTGTTGACGGCTCCCTATACTGTGCATGAATTTTTCCTTATAGCCACTCGTATTCGTTCCGGTCGTTTAGACCCTTCACGCGTGATTGAATGTGGTGATAATGTAAAGTTAGAAAAGTTAAAGAAACAACTTTTACAGAGTGCTGACCAACTGGCAGGTATCCGACAACAGATTCATGCATTAGAAAAGAAATTGGAGAAACTAACAAAGAAAGAAGCAAAACATAAAGGAAAAATTCAGTACATAGAGTCCATTCAAAATCAAATCCGGGAATTGCGTGATAGGCAATATCAAATATTGAGTAACTTCCCGTTATGTCCACGAGAAATTGTTAAAATAGGTAGGAAAATTAAAGCGTTAGAGAGAAGAATTCTGAGTGCCAAAGACGAGATAACACAGATAGAACATGAGTTCGGCTTAACTGCTGATGAAATTATCAGAAGGGCACATTCGGGTCGTGGTAGAAAAAGTAAGAAGGACCCCGATGCTTTATATCTATATGAATGTGCTCAAAGGCTGGAAATGGCGAGAGCAAAAATTAGTCAAATTCAGCGGGATGCTCAGATGAATCTTGACCAGATTTCCGAACTTATAAAGACCATTCGTGAGAAAGAGGAAAAAATCAACGATACCAAGCAAAAGTTAGTAGAAGCGAATCTCCGTCTGGTGGTGAGTATAGCCAAGAAATATACCAATCGTGGGATGTCGTTTGAAGACCTTATTCAGGAAGGGAATATAGGTCTTATTAAAGCGGTAGATAAATTTGAATATTGGCGGGGTTATAAATTCAGTACCTATGCTACATGGTGGATACGACAGGCGATTACGCGTGCCATTGCCGACCAAGCACGAACGATTCGTATTCCTGTTCACATGATAGAATCTATAAATAAATTAGCGAGAGCAAATCGGAGTCTCGTGCAAAAATTTGGACGAGAGCCTAATGTAGAAGAGATTGCTCAAGAAATGCAATTATCTGTTGAGCGAGTCCATTCCATTCGTAAAATCTCACAGGACCCGCTAAGTATGGAAACTCCTATCGGGGATGATGGAGATACCACTTTCGGGGATTTTGTGGAAGATGAAAATGTAGAAAGTCCTTCCGAAACAACTCAACACCGTTTGTTTATTGAGAAAATTAACGAGGTATTAAAAACATTAACAGAGAGAGAAGAAAAAGTAATTCGGTTACGCTGGGGATTGGGTGATGGCTACGCTCGCACCCTGGAAGAGGTTGGAAGTGTATTTAATGTCACCCGTGAACGAGTCCGTCAAATTGAAGCGAAGGCATTAAGAAAATTAAGGCATACCTGGCGTGCGAGAGAATTACTCCCTTTCATTGAGAGTTGCATAAAATAAAAAAAATTGGTAAAATATATATCCGGATTTTCCTTGTTGTGGGCCCTTAGCTCAGTAGGTCAGAGCAGGTGACTCATAATCACTTGGTCGCAGGTTCGAGTCCTGCAGGGCCCACTAAATTTTTTCTAAATCAGGGATTCTATGGCTGAATTTAATTAATGGGGAGTGATTAATTCTTTAATAATTTACTCTGCAGAATTAATAGTCAATTTTCTTATCTGAGATAGAGAAGTTTAGGGGTGCGTTATCAAGATTGCGAAGATTCCCTCGCCAGTGGGCTTCTTTGAGTCCTATTTCGTGAGCAAGAGAGCAAAGTTTTATAATTTCTTCTGAATTAATATTGACATCTTTCAAAGAGAACAAAGGATTTTTGAAGGAGGAATTTGTACTATATCCTCTGAATTCTACCTGCCTGGTTTCTGGAAGTGAATTTTTTATAAATGAACATAGATGATATATCGTATCAGGAGAGTTCGTAAAACCTGGAACAATAGGGATACGGATATATATAGGTTTTTCGGACATTGCAAGGTCATATAGATTGCGAATGTAAATTTCAAAAGGTATATTGCTTACACTTTCCCATACTTCCTTATCAATTGTGAATAGTTGAAGTAAAATTCCATTGGAATATTCAAGGGACTGTTTCCATAGTTCTTGATTGTGAATACCGGCACAACTGGTGATAATAATATTGTTAATGTCCAATGTTTTTAAGGTGTTCAACAGACGAAGCATGGGATAACCCTGTAACAAAGGTTCACCTCCGCCGATTGTAACATTCCGGGGAGGAATTTGAAGATTGATTTCATACTCCACCAAAGAGACGATTTGTTCGACCGAGATATAATCTCCCGCAGGTTTCAAGGCTTCTCTTTTACATCTTTCCCAGCATGCTCCACAAAAAGTGCATTTATCGTCGAGGATAACAATAGAGTTATCTACTTGCTGAATAGCATTCTCTTTGCATTCTTTTATACAGTCAAAATCGTGGATACACCTACCACTTTTCCAGCGTATTTCAGGGGAGACTTTTTGTAGAAATGGATTTAAACACCATGGACAGGATAAACTACATCCTTTAAAATAAAGAGCAAGACGAACACCCGGACCATCATTGGTTGATAAATTGTCCCATCCGTATAATATTAACTTTTCCCCATTTTGTGTTCCACTTGCGTCTGACTTCATGGCGGGTTCCTCCGCTCAAAGTTTTTATCAATCACATTATTGCAAAAAAACATCAAATAATCAAGTAATTTTTAGATGATATTTTATAGAGTTGTAATTTGCTAATATATAATGATTTAAATATTCCAATGTATAGATTTACTTTATTCGTTTTTCTGTCGTTTATTTTTATATTATTCTTTAAAATTTAGTCACGAGGTTTTATTTATGAGTTTGTTATCAAAAAAGTATTCTCTTCTTTGTGTAGTTCTGTTTATTTTATTTTCTGGGGTGAACATTTCTTGTAATGCCTATTTTGAGAGCAAGAAGAAACCTGAGAGTGATAATTTGTCTCAGGAGGTGCGGGAATTATTAAATGTATCCACTTCATCTGTGGAGGGGAACCTTCATTTTAAAAAAAATATCGGCGATATAGAAAGTGATTTGCAGGTATTATTGCAAATTCCTAAAAATCAGATTACTCGTTACTGTCAGGTATTGAAAGAGACGGGTGCACATGGGAAAATATCCCGAATGGAGGTGAAAATTTCTCCACCATATCCTGATAAAATGAGTGTGGAGGTTCATATATTACCGCGTGGAGGAATAAACTACGCAGAATATCCTGTGAAAATAGAAGGTAAGGTGATTCAGGATGAGAAGTTGATAGGTACTTTTAAAACTGTATTAACAGGAGCGGTGGGGGGAGATATTATTCCTGTTCCTACGGAGGCAATGTTTCCCATGAGATTTGAATTCCACTTGTGGGACTCAGTTCCTTCGGAAAGTTTTTCTACACTTATTTACACCCAGTCAAAATTATCCCTTTATCCACCGTTTACAGACCCGAAAAAAATCATGGAAGGGGATAAATCATTGACTCCACTGGAAGAAACCGAAATGCTTGGAAATCCATTGAGGATAACTTTATTGAAAGGAGAAGAGGTAAAATGAATATAGTTTGTATAGGAGCCCATCCGGATGATGCGGAATGGTATGCCGGTGGAAGTATGATATTATGGGCAGAGAAAGGGCACAATGTATATGCAGTGTCTGTTACGAATGGAGACATAGGACACCATGAGATAGAACCTGTGGAATTAGCCAGAATCCGTCGTGCGGAGGCAGAAGAATCAGCGAGACGGGGGGGATATAACTCTATCATATTAAATTTTTCAGATGGTTGCTTAATGCCTACTCTGGATGCCCGTAAGGAAATTGTTTCTCTAATACGGCGATTAAAGGCGGATGTAGTGCTAACACATCGTCCCTTTGATTATCATCCTGACCATAGGGCATGTGGGGTGTTGGTTCAAGATTCTGCCTTTTTAGTTACCGTTCCACATTTTTGTCCAGAGATTCCTGCACTTCCGCAGAGTCCTTTTTGTCTTTATATGATGGATATGTTCCAAAAACCGATACCTTTTACTCCAAATTTTGCAGTGGATGTTTCCCCCATTATTGAAAAGAAATGGCAATTACTGGATGCAATGAGTTCTCAGATGTATGAATGGCTTCCATGGTTAGACCGTCAATTGGAGCAGGTTCCAAAAGATAAAGAATCTCGTAAACAGTGGCTCAAGGACAGATGGGATAGTCTTTTCCGGATGCCCGCTTTCTACTTCCGTTCCTTATTTGAGAAAGAGTTGGAATCGTATAATAGAGCATTTGAATATGTAGAATTTTTTGAGCAGTGTGAATATGGAAGGGCACCTTCCCGTGTAGAAATAAGTGAACTTTTTACTCTGGAGAGAAAAAATTCACAGGGAATCATTTAACTTTTGGGAGATATATTATGGGAAAGAATACAAGAAATGTGTTTTGGGTGTTATTAATTTTAATTTCTTATTCTATTCCCCCTATTTGGGGTGATGATGTCTCTGGCTCGTATGCGAGGATTGTCTCGCAGGGAAAAGGAGAGGTAACAGCCGTTCCGACCCATGTTGAATTTCAATTTATCCGTGTAGCGAAGGATAGCAATTTTGAACTTGCTTTTAAGTCTATCCAGGATTTTGAAACTAAATTGCGATTAAAATTTACAGAGGAGAGTCCAAGACCTGCAGAGATTAAAAGTGAGGGTCCTTTGTTCCAATTACAAAATGAATCAAAAATAGAGGTAAAAGTTACGGTGGTCTTTTCATTAGCAGGAATTGTGTCTGTTGAAAATGGAAATTTACTATTTGCAAAACTATGGGACAAGATGAAGAATGTTGCGGGAGAATTTTCCGCAGAATTAAAAGGTCCCTATCTACGGGTGCAAAATGAGGAGGTAGCAGTTCGTTCTGCAACTCATTCAGCAATTGAAAATGCGTATCCCTTTGCAGACGCAGGAGCAGGAGCACTTCGTGGGAGTATTTATGCTGTGGAAAAGATAGAGGTTAATAAAGTTGAATGGGAAAATGACGGAAGGAAAGAAGGAGAAAGTATCTCGTTAACGGAAGTTCGTTGTCGGGCTACTGTGACTGTTACTTATCTGGTGAGTCAAATGTAATCAATCTGTTTCGTGGAGTTGAGATATTTTGGGATTATCGTAGGGTATCCAGATAGAGAAACCGTTTTCTGGAAAATACTTCAACGAACCATTATGGTCTTTGATTATTTTATTGGCAACATATAAGCCCAAACCCAGATGATAATTATTTTTTGTTGTTGTATAGGGATTGAAAATTTTATCTATGTGCTCTTCGGGGATTGTAGGTCCGTTATCTTTAACGCAAATAGTAATCCCCTCATCATTCCCTTTGCAGGTTACATTTAATCTTCTCGGATTATCTTCCTCAGGTTCTACTAATTCTAAATTGTCCTCCGCATTTTTTAAAATATGAATCAGGGCTAATTGCACACGAGGCAGGTCTATCACAATAGGTTTCATATCTGTTTCAATTTCTTTTTCTAACCATATTTTGAGTATTTTTTGGTAGTATTTTCTTAATCGTAAAACTGTTTCTATCAGTTCGGACATTTCAACAAGCGTTACCATAGAATCTTTACTTCGGGAAATTGTATTCAATCCGTTCATAAGTAACGAACAATCTTGCACGCATTCAATAATTTTCCCCAACATACGATGACTTTCTTCACCAGGAGCAGTGTCCATTTGGAGAAGCTCTGCATATGCCATAATAGCACCTAAATAATTATTGATATCATGAATAACACTGCTAACACATAACCCTGCAGTAGCAAGTCGGTGAAGAGTCTCAAGTCGTTCTTCAATGTCAGGGATAGAATGTTTTAAAAAGTATTCTTTCACAGTTTTATAACTCCATATAAGTAAGTGTAATTATAATTTATTTAAGTTTAAAATTTTGGATATGGAGTTTTCAATCAGACAATTTAATCTGTTTTTTGACTGAAACGGGCAACTACTGCGCCTGCGAATTCACTACATTTTACTTCCTGTGCACCAGTAGTTAATCTCGCAAAATCATAGGTTACGATACGGTCCTGAAAAGTCTTCGTTAGAGCCCGCAGAATAACCTCTACTACTTCATCCCAACCAATATATTCGAACATCATGACACCGGAAAGGATAAGACTACTTGGATTTACCTTGTCCAGATTTGCATATTTAGGTGCGGTTCCGTGTGTTGCTTCAAACAATGCATGTCCAGTTTCGTAATTGATATTGGCTCCCGGTGCAATGCCGATGCCACCAACCTGTGCCGCAATAGCATCACTCATATAATCACCATTTAGATTCATAGTGGCTATCACATCAAATTCGCGCGGACGAGTTAATATCTGTTGCAGGAAAATATCAGCGATAGTATCTTTGACCAATAGTTTGTCTCCGGGGTCTCCATTGCAATCACTCCAGCAGACTGCCTTATCTGCGAATTCTGTGCGGACCAGTTCATAGCCCCAGTTTAAAAATGCCCCTTCAGTATATTTCATTATATTCCCTTTATGAACAAGGGTAACGGAACGGCGTCCATGTGCCAATGCGTATTTAATAGCAGAACGAATTAGCCTTTTAGAGCCTGTTTCACTGATAGGTTTCAATCCAATTCCAGAATTAGGCTTTATGTTCCAGCCAAATTCTTTTTTGCAAAAATCTATAAGTTTTTTCGCTTCATCAGAACCGGATGGGAATTCAAGACCTGCATAAACATCTTCCGTGTTTTCACGGAAGATTACTACATCTACATCGTCAGGATTCTTTACGGGACTGGGAACACCTGGAAAATAGCGAATGGGTCTTACACAGGCGAATAGGTCTAATTTCTGTCGTAATGTTACATTAAGACTTCGGAAACCACCTCCTACAGGGGTAGTTAAAGGTCCCTTGATAGCCACTTTATATTCACAAATTTTTTCCAGTGTTTCTTCGGGGAGATAGGTATTAGCGACTTTACTTGCTTTTTCGCCCGCATAAAGTTCCATCCATGCGATTTTCCTTTTACCTCCGTAACAGAATTCTACTGCGGAGTCAAAAAGGTATTTAGAAGCCTTCCATATATCGGGACCTGTCCCATCACCTTCTATAAATCCGATAATAGGCTGGTCAGGAGTTTGAACAACTCCATCCTTGAATATAATTTTCTCGCCATCGGGTACCTGAATGAGATTCTTTGACATAATACAGCCTCCTCTATCTGTTGAATTAAAAACAATAAATTTCTATATTCTTTTAGGATTAATCTGCCAATTTTATTAGTGATTATTACTACTAGAATTAATCTGCCGATTCTTAGTGATTATTGTTACTTTCCGGTAAGGCTATAAGCCGTGCCTCAAGGATATGTGGAAGTTTAGCACAATCCTGAACTACTTCATCAGTTAGAGGCTGGTCAAGATTTAGGACAGTAAGAGCAAGTCCTCCTTTAATATCCCGTCCTAACATTAGGTTAGCAATATTCACTCCTGCCTCACCAATACGGGTGCAAAGTCTGCCTATAACAAGAGGTTTATCTTCGTTCCTGCATATAAGCATATAGCCTTCAGGTTTGGCATCTACTCGCATCCCATCAATGCTACAAATTCTTGCGTCATTTTTATGAAACAGGGTTCCGGTTACAGTATGAGTTTCCTGGTCGGTCTCTACTTTCAGGGAAATTTCAAAGGCATAATTAGAGGGTCTGGCTGTTTTGCGTTCATGGCATTCAATACCCCGTTCTTTAACTTGCACCGGAGCACTGACCATATTTACAGTTTCTACTAAAGGCTTCAGAAATCCCGTTAAGATAGCAGAAGTTATCGGGTAAGTATCAGTTACGCCTATTTCCCCTGCATATTCAATTTGTAATGAGGTAGGTCTACCCCGTGTATATAAAGACTGAAACATTCCAAGCCGTTCTCCTAAATCAATAAGGGGTTGCAATGTCTTACGGGTTTCTGGGTCAATACTGGGCACATTGACAGCGTTGACAATCGCGCCTGTTGTCAGGAAGTCTACCATCTGTTTTGCTATATCCACAGCCACTACCACCTGTGCCTCTTCAGTAGATGCGGCTAAGTGTGGCGTTAAAATCACATTATCCAGCCCCAAAAAAGGATTATTTACAGGCGGTTCGGAAGTAAAAACATCAAGAGCCGCACCAGCGATAATCTTTTCACGGAGAGCAGTTGCTAAATCCTCCTCATTTACGATACCCCCGCGTGCACAATTTATAATTCGGCAATTAGGTTTC
>FWWL01001123.1_pt1 | contig 22120 bp, 19 predicted proteins | sample 2228331 | NCBI WGS metagenome assembly FWWL01 (sample SAMEA103939775, study PRJEB20133) | metagenome | reverse complement strand
GCTCCTCGCTATTGAAGGATTTGGTCGCCAATCTCTTATTAACCTCAAGAAGCGTCTGCGCCAGCTGGGTTATACCCTGCCCTCTGCCGCCGAAGAAATTACCGTATAGGTCCAGACAGAACTCCCCAATCAGGCAGACGAAATTCAGCGTCTGCCTGATTTTTTTACTTGCTTTGCCCTCAGAACGTCCGCGGATTGGGTTAAAATCAATGCAACGGCAACTACCCCCTACCCAAGGAGCTCTGCATGAAACATGAGGTTGGCTCAGTAGAAGTGATTACTGGCTCCATGTTTAGCGGAAAAACGGATGAACTAATTCGACGGTTGCGTCGGGCTACCATCGCTCGCCAGAAAGTGCAGGTCTTCAAACCCGTCATTGACCAGCGCTATGGCAACGAACAGGTCACTTCCCACGCCGGGACGGCTTTCGATGCCATACCCATCCAAAAAGCCAGCGATATCCTCCAATATCTTGACCCAGAGACGACCGTGGTGGGGATTGATGAAGCCCAATTTTTTGATGAAGAAATTGTGACCCTGGTCCAAGACCTGGCTAACCGCGGCATTCGAGTTATCGTGGCTGGTTTGGATACTGACTTTCGGGGAGAACCTTTTGGGTGTATGCCCGTCTTAATGGCACAAGCCGAACGAGTGGATAAACTACAAGCCATTTGTATGGTGTGCGGCGAACCCGCCTGCCGCACGCAACGCCTGGTCAACGGCAAACCTGCACACTACAATGATCCAGTCATCATTGTGGGCGCCTCCGAGCTTTATGAAGCCCGTTGCCGCAAGCACCACATTGTACCCCGAGACTGAGCCTTTCCCTCAAGGAGTTATGTCCAATGTGTCATGACTATGAGGAATTTTTGGAAGAGGTTCTAATTCCGGAAGAGATTCTGCAACAGCGAGTTGCCGAATTGGGTGCCCAAATCAGTCGCGATTACAAGGAATCACAAAAACTGATCCTACTGTGCATCTTGCGCGGTGGGGTCATGTTTCTGACAGATCTCATTCGCCACGTTACTATCCCTCACATGGTGGATTTTATGGCCGTCTCCTCTTATGGTGCCGGGAGTCGCCAATCCACCGGTCAGGTACGTATCACCCTTGACCTCAATACCAGCATTGAAAATTGCGATGTGTTGATCGTTGAAGATATCATAGACAGTGGTCGTACCCTTGCCTCGGTGATCAACCTGCTTTCGGCCCGCAAACCCCGCAGTCTAGCCGTATGCACGCTCCTGGATAAAGCCGAGCGGCGCGAAGTGGAGGTGCCCCTGCGTTATGTGGGTTTCACCATTCCCAACAAATTTGTGTTCGGCTATGGACTGGATTTGGATGAACTCTACCGCAATTTGCCGTTCATCGGTGTCGTCAATGAGGAAAAATATCAACAAAGCCGGATGCGACACGAATGCTGATCGTTTTTGAGGAATTGTTCCCCACGCCCTCCCTATACCCATTGTTGCGCCGATTGTGTCATGCCAATCGGCGTATCTTTCTTGTAGGTGGTGCTCTGCGAGATGCTTTGCTGGGAAAATCCAGTCACGACCTGGATTTTGCGGTCAGTCACGAGGTACATACCGTTGCTCGTACCGTCGCCGATGCCTTGGGGGCTACTCTCTACGCCATGGATGAGGAACACGAGACCTACCGCATCCTGGGACGGAATGAGAGCGGACAAACCTATACGCTGGACTTCTCACGCTTGAGGGGATTGAGGATTGAGCAGGACCTCCGCGCACGTGATTTTACCATCAACGCTATGGCCGTGGATGTGAGCCAGCCCAATGTGCTCATTGATCCTCTCAAAGGCGCCTATGATCTGCGCGAAAAACGCTTGCGCGCTTGTTCGGAGAGCACCTTTGTAGATGATCCCCTGCGTGTAGTGCGTGGGGTGCGCCTGGCCAACGCCTTGAAATTTCATCTCCTCCCTGAAACCGTTACTCAAATTCGCCAAGCCGTGCCGTTGCTGGATCGGGTCTCCGCCGAGCGAAAAAGGGATGAACTTTTTCGCGTTCTTGAAGGCGAGGATATAAAAACCGCCTTCCAACTGATGGATCGCTTAGGGATTCTTCCCTACCTCCTTCCCGAATTATCCCCCCTCAAAGGAGTACCCCAACCCTCGCCTCATGTGTTCGATGTCTGGGAACACACCCTGGCCACGCTTGATTATCTTGAGCGTCTCTTTGCTGTGCTCGTTGCCAATTACAACGAAGAGAAAGCCGCCTCTCTCACAATGGGTAGCGCGACATTATTCCTTGGGCGCTTCCGATCTCACCTGATCTCCCACTTTAATGCTCGTCTGAACCCTAATCGCAGCCTGAGGGGACTGCTTTTTCTGGCGGCGGCCTACCACGATAGTGGCAAGCCCGAAAGTGCGGGGGCTCATCCCAACGGCCGCTTGAGTTTTATTGGTCATGAGCGCATAAGCCAGACATATTTTGAAGAACGCACTCGCGCTCTGGCCCTTAGCAACGATGAGATTGAACATGGCGCAAAGGTGGTTCGGCATCATATGCGCATTCATCACTTGGCCAATGGGCAAGAAACGCTCAGTCGCCGAGCGATCTACCGTTTCTTCCGTGATACTGGATTGGCAGGTGTAGAGATCTGCTTGCTCTCGCTCGCCGATACGCTGGCTACTTACCACACGACATTGCCCCAAGAAGTATGGAAACGCGAATTGAGCATCTGCCAGCAACTTCTGGAAGCCTGGTGGTACCAGCAAGATAGCACCATTCACCCCCCTGCCCTCTTGAGAGGGAATGAACTGATGACTGCACTGGGGCTCCGACCAGGTCCTCTGATCGGTAGACTCCTCGAGGCCATTCGAGAGGCCCAGGCCAGCGGCGAGATCAGCACACCTGAGGAGGCGTTGCAACTTGCCCAAAATCTGCTTTCTGTCTGGGATAAATCTGCTCTAGACGGAGGTCAAGCATGAATCCCAAACCCGTCCTGCTAACCTATGAGATTCATGGGGATGGCTCACCCGTCATCTTCTTACATGGATTTCCCTTCAATCGCCACTTATGGGATGAACTCATCCCCTTTATATCCCCCCATGCCCGCATGATACTGCCAGATTTACGGGGCTTCGGAGAGTCTCCCACCAGCACAGATGTCTTTACCATGTCCCTCCTAGCCGAAGACGTGCGCAATCTTATGGATCATTTAAATCTACCTCAGGCAACTTTGGTCGGCCATTCCATGGGAGGGTATGTCGCGCTAGCCTTTGCGCACCAATATCCACAACATCTGGCCGGTCTGGCATTAATCGCCTCACACGCTGATCCTGACTCGCCTGCACGCCGCGAATCACGATATCACACCGTCGCTCAGATCCAAAAGCAAGGTATCCAACCCCTGCTTGAGGAAATGCCACAGCGCCTGACCCCTTCTCCTGCTGTGCAAGAAAAAGTGCGTTTATTCATTCAATCCTGCTCGCCCCAGACAGCCATTCAAGCCCTATTAGGAATGGCCGAACGCGAAGACGCCAATCCATGGCTACACGAAATAATGGTTCCCGTCCTTGTCGTCACCGGCTCGGCTGATCCTCTGATTGATCCTACTCGCATTCAGACCATGTTGGAGTCATTGCCCACAGCCACCTGGGTTGAACTACCTGGGGTGGGTCATATGCCCATGCTTGAAGTTCCCGCTGACCTGGCAAGGGTTCTCCTCAACTGGATACGCCGGGGTCAAGGATAAATTTCTGTTAGAACCGGTTCATAAAAACACCGGCATCCCAGACCATTGGAACAGCCCTCGGTGGGTAAAAGCGGCACCTGATCCTTTGGATAGGTACCATGCATTTTCCGACACGCCGGGCACGCATCGGCAGCCACGGCCAGGCGAATCATACTAACCCGTGGGTTCGCCTGCATTTTCCTGAGCGCCACCACGGTCATTGAGAATTCACGCAGATCCGCCCCACAGGTTGGGCAAAGCGTAACGGTATCGGGGGATTGGGTTTGGCAACGCGAGCATGTTTGCATAAGACCTACTACCTCCCTGACAAATCGGGGTTCTCACCGGGCATTATTTTACTATAAGAACACCGCCCCATCTCCTAAGGAGATGGGGCGGATTTGATCCACTGGCTACCCCTACTGATATTGCTTGATCAACCCAACGCGTTCGTTGAACTCCGTAATGAGCGCATCAATCTCTTCCACCTGGCTTTGCAACTCGGTCCAGTAATTGCGGTCGTACCACTGGGCCAAAATCTCCTCGTAGGTTTTACCCTGCTGCTCCACCCAGGTGTAGTACTTCAAGTTATGCACGCGTCGGCGATCCGCGTAACGCAGTTCAAGCAAGTAATCCACGCTCTGTCCCTGCAAACTGCGCGCATATGCCTCGGCCGCATGATAGGGCGTAAACTCGCCGAATTGATCGCGGTATTCCTGGATACGGCTGCCGTAAAGTTCCATCGAATCGGTCAGCACAATGAGCATGATATCGTTCTCGCCCATTTCATAGTATTTGGCGGTCTTGATCGCCGAGAGCAGGTTAGCAATGCCCGAGAAGCCCAGGAGATCCAGTTTGGATACCACCTCCTCAGGAACACCCTTGCGGATCAGGTACTCCCGACCAGTCGGTTCATTGAACAAGCGCATCACTGCCACCACATCATTGTCATCAATGGCGGCCACCAGATCGGTGTTCTTGACGTTGTGGATCCACGGTACATGCTTGTCACCGATACCTTCAATGCGATGGGCTCCAAAACCATTTTCAAAGAGTGTGGGGCACTGCAAGGCCTCGCCAGCCACAATCTTACTGTTGGGGAAGATTTGCTTGAGGTAGTCACCACAGGCAATGGTCCCCGCAGACCCGGTCGTAAGCGCAACACCGCGGAATTCGTCCTTAGGCCCCATGACACGCTTGAGAACCTCTTCCATCGCGTGACCCGTGACATCATAATGCCACAGGTAGTTGCCAAATTCTTCAAACTGGTTGAAGATCATCAGATCCTGCCCAGAGCGACGCAGTTCCCAGCACTTATCGAAAATCTCTTTAACGTTGGATTCGCTTCCCGGGGTTGCAATTACTTCGCTGGCGATCTTCGAAAGCCACTCAAAGCGCTCCTTGCTCATACCCTCGGGCAGGATGGCAATCGAATCGCAAGCGAGAAGCGCGGAATCGTAAGCGCCACCGCGGCAATAATTACCGGTCGAAGGCCACACCGCTTTTTGAGTGGTCGGGTCAAATTGCCCGGTAACCAGGCGTGGAACCAAACACCCAAACGCCGCGCCAACTTTGTGCGCTCCGGTTGGGAACCACTTCCCCACCAGACCAATGATGCGCGCCGGAACGCCGGTCAGACTGCTAGGAAATTCAAGGATGTTAACCGGGCCGAAACCACCGCCAAAGGGAACCGGTTCATTCTTCCAGGTAATGCGGAAAAGGTTACGAGGATGAACATCCCACAACCCAATGTTGCGAAGTTCTTCTTTGATCCCAGCGGGGATCAAATCAGGGTTTTTCATTTGAGCAAAGGTAGGGATAATGATATTGCGTTCGCGAACCCGTTGAATGGTCCGCTCACGCCGTTCGGGGATGACCGTTAAGTCAATCTTTGCCATCTTAAACACTCCTCTTTTAGTTTTTTATTGATAGGTTGGCTTGATCATCAGAGGGCGACTCACGCACCACATAAAGGGGACGCCCTTTGACTTCATCATAAATACGGCCTACGTACTCCCCAAGGATGCCCAACGAGATGAGTTGTACACCGCCCAGAAACAAAACTGCAATCAGGGTAGATGCCTGACCAAAAAAGGCCTGGGGCTGGAGAGCACGCAGGACAACCACAAAGGGTATAGCCAGGATCGCCAAACCCGCGGCGATAAAACCCATATAAGTGGCCAGTTGCAACGGGAAGTAAGAAAAACTGGTAATAGCATTCAGTGCCAGGCGCAGCATCTTACGCAGGGGATACTTGGTCTCCCCTGCAAAGCGAGGCGCGCGTTTATAAGGCACTCCAATCTGACGAAAACCCACCCACGCTGACATCCCGCGCAAAAAGCGATGGTGCTCCCGCATGCGGTTCAATACATCCACCACTTTGCGATCCATCAGGCGAAAGTCGCCCGTATCTACCGGGATTTTGACATCAGTGATGCGGTAAATCAGGCGGTAAAAAGCCGCTGCTGTAGCCTTCTTGAACCAGGTCTCACCCTCGCGCTCGGTACGGACGGCATATACCACCTCGTACCCTTCCCGCCACTTGCTAATGAGATCAAGGATCACCTCTGGTGGGTCCTGTAAATCTGCATCAATGATCACCACAGCCTGGCCACGACTATAATCCAGCCCCGCGGTCACCGCAATCTGGTGGCCGAAGTTGCGAGCAAAGATGATGGGGCGCACCCGCCGGTCCTGCTCTGCCAGATGTTTGATGATCTCGGTGGAGCGATCCCGTGAGCCATCATCCACTAGCACTAGTTCCCAGGGCTCGCCTGTGCTTTCCATCACCGCTTTAACCCGGTGGTATAGTTCCTCCAGGCATCCTTCCTCGTTGAAAACCGGCACCACAATAGAAAAGGTAGGTGTTTCCATAACCCTCACGCCAATTGACCTAAGTGGGCCTTGAGCGCCGAAAGGGTGGGTTCAATCACCGGAGCTTCCTTGACTGCCTGCATGGCGGCTCGAACGTCTTTGAGCCCACTGCCGGTATTCAACACCAGCACAGGATCCTCAGGGGTTATCAACCCCTCCCGTAGAGCCTTTTTCAATCCGGCATATGCCGTAGCGCCCGCTGGCTCGGCAAAGATGCCCGCCCGTCCCAAATCGGCAATGGCCTTCAAAATATCACTATCCGGAACAGTGATATACGCCCCATTGGTTTGACGGGCTGCACGTACAGCCCGCACACCATCACGAGGCAGATCCACTGAAATGCTATCTGCTATGGTCTGAGCCACTACCGGCTCAATTACCTCGGTGCCCTTAAAGTAGGCATTTGCCACCGCAGCAGAGCCCTCAGATTGAACGCCAAAGATGCGCGGCATCTGTTCCAACCACCCGAGCGCCGCCAGGTCCTTGAAACCTTTATGAAGCCCTGAGATGATGTTCCCATCTCCCACCGAAACGAAAACGCACAGCGGACGGTAACCAGGGCGCATGTTCAAAATTACCTGCTCCCAGATTTCCAGTGCCGCCGTCTTTTTGCCCTCGGCGGTAAAGGGATTATAACCCGTATTACGGCAGTACCATCCAAACTCCTGGCTGGCCTGGATGGTTAGATCAAACGCCTGATCATAATTGCCATCCACCAGGATAACCTGCGCGCCAAAAACCAGCAATTGCGCTACTTTGGCTGGAGGTGCGGTCTTGGGTGCAAAAATGACCGCCTTCTGGCCAATCGCCGCCGCCATTCCCGCCAACGCAGCGCCCGCATTACCCGTTGAGGCAGTTACCACCACTTCGGCCCGAATCTGCCGCGCCCGTGCTACCACCACCGCACTGGCACGATCCTTGAAAGAAGCCGTGGGGTTACGCCCCTCGTCCTTGACCCACAGAGTCTTCAGGTTCAACTCCTGGGCCAGACGCTGCGGAGAATACACGGGGGTCCATCCCACCATCCGTAAGGGTGTCCCTTCGCCTCCGGGATCTTGCACCGGCAGCAAAGGCAAATAGCGCCAGATGGAATAATCCTTGCGGGTGGTAATATCATTGATTTGAAAGTGACTCTTGATCCCAGCATAATCAAGAATCACATCCAAGTTACCCCCATCTTTGGGACAGGTATAGGTTACCTGATCCGCTTGATATTCAGTGCCACACAGCGAACAGCGATAACCCACAAAATCACCCATGAGCCTCTCTCCTCAACTAAATGGATTGGTTATTCTTTTTCAAATGGTATCCCCAGAGCCGCAGGGGGTGAAGTCCGCATTGCCCGCAACACGCGCGCTACGGCATGGCGAGTTCTTTCGGGCAATCCCGCCAGGGTGCGATCCACCCACTCAGCATTACCAATGTTAACCAGCAACAGGGTTAAGATCATCAGCGGGAATGGGGCAACTTGGAGCACCTGTGAAGGGATGTTCGGAAGGCTGGGTTGAAGCACCAGCCCCAACCACTGTAAAAAGGCAAAGAAGTAAGCCCCTAGTGCTGCCCGGAGCGGATTCCAGCCCCCAAAAATAGTAAGCGCCAAGGCAATCCAACCAATACCATCCAATCCCGAAATCGTCCCCTTCCAGCCCGCTTTCACACTGAGCGAATACATAGGACCTGCCAGGCCAATCAGGGCTCCACCGATTACCGTGTATACGTAACGCAGCAGATTAACATTCGCGCCGCGCACATAGGCTGCCGCCGGTCGCTCTCCAATGCCTTGCAACATCAATCCCGGCCGCGTGCGGAAAATATATACATACGCCAGAACGATCAGCACAAAACTCATGTACGTCATCAAGTCGTGCTGGAAGAAGATGGTTCCCAGCACCGGAATATCGGCCAGACCCGGAATAGGCAGGTGGGGCAATCGCGGGCCCGAAAGTCCCATATAAGGATTACCGAGGAAGTAAGCCAGGTCACGACATAGAAGCGCCAAAACAAAACCCACCGCAACCTGAGATTGCTTAAGTGTGATACTGGCAAAAGCCACAATCAAAGCCACCAGCGCGCCAATCAACGCTCCCGCCAGCATGCCCAATAACACACTCCCGGTAGAAACCCCAACCGCAAACCCCGCCATAGCCGTTAAAAGGATGGCGCCATTGACCGATAGGTTGATTACACCAGCACGTTCAATGATGGTTTCGCCAATAGCCGCAAAGACTATTGGCCCCGCTGAGGCCAGAATACCCGCAACTCCAATGATCAATGTGGTATCCATGCGCCCTCCTTCATCGTCGCCGCATCAAGCGCTGCCAGACAACATCCATCAGCAGGACTGAAAGGACCAATGCTCACTGGAGCACCCCCGAAAGAGTCGAGTCGAGTTTCATCACTATTGGCAATTGAATACTACCGATATTCAGCGCCGCAAAGAACAACGCCACTGGGGCAGCCCAGGTAGGCTGATAGTTGATCAACATTGCCACCAACATGCCCAGGAAACCATATCCCGAAGAAATGGAAGGAATCAGACGATGATAAACTCCCAAGACCTGCACCGCTCCCGCCAAACCGGCAAAAAGCCCGCATAGCAAGAAAGCCATCCACATATACTGGGTTGTAGGAATTCCCAACAGAAAAGCTGCCCGCCGGTTGCGCCCAACTGCCTTCAACTTCAAGCCAAAGTAGGTACCTTGCAGGAGTAAGTAAATGACCACAATGCCCGCAATCCCCACCACCACCGACCAGGGACTAACGCGCAAGCCCGGAAATGTGGGTAGCCAAAGCGCCTCCTTAAAAGGCTCGGTGCCGCTCATCGAACCGATTCCCGGGCGCTTCCACGGACCAAATATCAGCCAGATGGTCAACGCCGTTGCGACGAAGTTCATTCCCAAACCGCCAAAGATCTCATTAACGCCGCCGTAAATCTTTAGGAAAGCCACCACGCTTGCCCAAAGCATGCCACCCAGCGCTCCGCTTATAAATCCAATCAAAATAATCAACGCTGGGGAGAGCGCACTATCCTGCAGCACACGCAAAGCCCAGGTTGTGAAAATCGCTCCCAACGTGATCTGGCCCTCCACGCCAATGTTCCACAATCCTGCCGTGTAGGTCACCAACAAACCTGAGGTTGCCAGTAACAGAGGAACCCACGCCACCAGCACGTCACTGAATTTACTTAAGGATCCAACCGATCCCATCACAATATTACGATAGGCCTCTAAAGGATCTGCCTTCGCCAGCGCCATCACCAGCGAGGTAAAACCAAGCGCCAGAATAATGGCCAGGAGTTGAAAGGCAAGATTGGTCCACCGTGATGAGGTCCTTACCATGGCTGCTCCATTCGTTCTAGAATCCCTTGCCACCGATTAACTGGCCCAATTCCTCAACACTGGTCTTTGTTGCTTCGATGGGCTGTGAAACCTTGCCACCGAAGAAAACCAGAATGCGATCACTATAGTGCAAAATTTCTTCCAAATCCGCCGAGGTGAAGATAATACCCGTGCCCTGACGACAGCGCTCTTTTAACTTTCCCCATATCCAGATGGCTGACTCGATATCCAGGCCGCGGGTGGGGTGTTCCAACAAGAGCACATTCAGGGGTTGGCGCAACATGGCCAGAAGCGCCCGTTGTTGATTGCCACCCGAAAGCGATTCAACCGTACTGGCCGGCATCCCCTTGATCGAGAAATCCGCAATGCGCTGAGCAGTGAGCGCTGCCGCTTTCTGACGATTGACAACCAGCCCGTTTTGGGGCTCCGCCAGCACGAAATGCTCGGTCAGCGTCAGCCCCGGGATCAGCCCCTCTTCCAGACGCGCCGCGGGTACGTAGGTGATCCCCGCCTCGAGAAACTCGCGGTAGGGCCGCCCGGTCAGGCGTTTTTCCCCCATGTAAATCTCGCCCGCTACCGGGCGAATGATTCCAGCGCACGCTTGCAGGAACTGGCGTTGCCCCGAACCTTCCATACCTGCCAGGCCAATCACCTCGCCGCGATGCAACGTCAGGGTGACATTCTGAATCTGCAGCCGATAATCCTCAATACTGAGGTTTTCCAAACGGAGGAGAGGATCACTGGAACTGAAGTGGGTCTTGTCTTCGGGAAGCACCACCTTCCCGAACATCATCTTAACCAATTCCTCGGTGCGGTAAGGTGGCGTCGTTTCCCCTACCAGTTTTCCCTGGCGCAATACTGCCACCCGATGACACAATTCCTCAACTTCTTCAAGTTTATGTGAGACAAAGATGACAGTCATGCCCTGCTCAGCCAACGCTCGCAGGGTAGCAAAGAGTTTTTCTTTCTGATTCGCACTAATCCCTGTTGTGGGTTCATCCAAAATGAGCACACGAGCCCCCAACCAGAGCAAACGCATGATTTCTAACTGTTGACGCTCACCAACCGTTAAAGAGTCTACATAGGCATACGGATCAATATTGAAACCGAACCGCGCCTGCAAGTCTTGCATGGCTCGTGTGGCCTCGGCACGGTTAGGGAATAATCCACCCTGATGGCCAATGAGCAAATTATCTACCACGCGCATGGGCGGGAAATCCAACGGATCTTGATGCAGCATTCCCACCCCATGACGGATCGCATCCGCGGGGGATTCGATCTTGACCGGCTTGCCATCCAAACGGATCTCACCTTCGTCGGCCTGGTAAAACCCCGAGAGAATTTTCATCAATGTGCTTTTTCCGGCCCCGTTTTCACCCAGTAACCCCTGGATCACACCGCTGGGGATTTTCAGCGTGATCCCATCGTTGGCATGCACCGGACCGAACCACTTGTGAATGTTGATCAGCTCAACGTTCATATCTCACCCGGCTATTTACAAATGGGGGAAGGCAATCCTGCCTTCCCCCTTGTTATTCTATTACTCGCTAACGCTCTGGCCTTCCATGCCTTCCAGTAGTTGTGGCAAGTACCAGACCTGCAGGTCAGTCGCCACTTCACCTTCCTTCAGGAAGGGCGTGCCATCCTGGAAGTTTAGCGGGCCTTTCCACAGATTCAAGCCAGCAGCCAACTCGGAAATGAACTTATCCACCTGGGCAGAAGCATCAGCAGAGAGTGCCGCGCCTTTCACAAAGCCCACATGGCTGGTATCCGGATTGTTGATGTCGTTCCAGTCTGGACCAACCCAATCCCACGAGGGTTTCCAGGTACCCGCAATTGCCTCCTGGATGTATTTAGCATACATCGGCCCCCAGTTGAAGTACGGGACGCCAAGGCAGACCTCCTCAGCCTCTTTGCAGGCTTCGATATAATCGTACGGAATGGCCCAGACCTCTTTGCCCTGGCCACGGAACTTCTTTGCCTCAACCAGAGCCTCGGTGGTGTCAATGCCAGAGATCACCACATCGTAGTTGCTGTTGAAGAAGTCATCCGCGACTTGGGTCGGGTCGGCAGTCACACCCGGGATGTTGAACCAAAAACCGATCCAGGTGACTTTGAACTTAAGTTGCGCTGGATCCTTCCCCAGGTACTCCGTCCAGCAGTAGCGAGCGCCCAGGTAGGCTGCGGCCGCCAGGCGGCGGGTTTCGTCATTGATGAGCGGCCCCAGGTAGCCAATCTGCCCCGTCTTGGTGGTGAGTGCGGCAGCACAACCAGCAATCATCTTGCCGTACTCCATGCGCCCCATCACATTGCCGAGATTGGGCAGATCACGGTAATTCTTGCCCTCCTTCCAGGCACCATCACCCGAAGCGTGGATTACGATAATGTCGGGACGTGCCTTGGCAAAAGCCTCAGCACCATCTTTCATGTCATCCGAGTTGAAGATCACCAGTTTGGCACCTTTGGAGACCAGGTCTTCTGCCAACTGCTCAGGCGTGGTACCAGGACGATCCGCTGGGTTAACCTTATCAATGTAAATCATCTTTGTGCCCGGCACCTTCTCCTCAACATAGAGACCCGCTTCATAATGGGCTTGGCTCCAGCCGCGGTCATTATAAGGACCTACCAGCAGCATCCCAAATACGAACTCCTGTGGTTGCACTGGCTCAGTGACTTCGGGCGCCTGGGTTGGCTCTGCCGGCTTGGCAGGCTCAGCCGGAGGCTGGGTCGGTGCTGTGGTTGGCGCAGGCGTTGCAGCAGGCTGACAAGCCGCCAGCAACATGGCCAATACCAACAGAACACTCAGGACAAACCACGTGCGTTTCATAGTTCTTCCTCCTCCTTAACAATTGAGCAATCAGAGTCTGGGAATGGGTATCACAGTGATCAGGACCAACAGATTGGGCTGACATTACACTATGCAGTTTTCTGTTCGAAGATCACCTCCTTTCTGAAATTGATGGTTCATTTTTTATATGCACTCCACCCCTAAAGACACTAATTGCTCGTATTTTAACCGATAAAGGAATTTCTAAAACTCGCTTTTTACAGGGAAGGGTGAAAAGACTCACCCTTCCCCTCCAACACCCTTCGAATTAGGGCACAATCCAGGTGCCGGTTTCACCATGCAGGGCCCGTGTGAGATTCTCCGGATTGGTGATGAGAGCCGCCTTCCCACCGCTCTCAAGGAAGCGGATGCAGGCCTGAATCTTGGGCAGCATGGAGCCCTTGGCGAAGTGTCCCTCAGCCATATAGGCCTTGGCTTCGGCAACCGTCATCTTATCCAGCCAGACCTGGTTGGGCTTGTTGTAGTTCAGCGCCACCTTCTCCACAGCAGTGCTGATGATAAAGACATCTGCCTTGATCATGGTGGCCAACAGTGAAGAGCCAAAGTCCTTGTCAATGACTGCCTCTACGCCTACCAGTTCACCGGTTTCGGTGCGCACCACGGGAATACCACCGCCGCCCACACCGACTACCACAAAGCCAGCATCAATCAGGGTGCGGATGGCAGGGGCTTCCACAATTTCAACCGGGATGGGCGAAGGCACCACACGCCGCCAACCACGTCCAGCATCCTCCACCACAACCCAGCCTTCTTTCTCGGCACGTTCTTTGGCGGTTTTCTCATCCATGAATGAACCGATCGGCTTGGTGGGGTTCTTGAAGGCCGGGTCATTGCGATCTACCACGGTCTGGGTTACCACAGCCACGGCCTTTTTGTCCATCCCGCGGCGCAGAAACTCGTTGTAAAGCGCCTGGGTGAACATATAGCCAATGGCACCCTGTGTATCCGCACCGCACACATCCAGGGGCACTTCGTGCAACTCGTGGCGAGCCAACTCCGAGCGGCGCAATACAAAACCCACTTGGGGACCGTTCCCGTGCGTGATGACCACATCCCAGCCTTCGGCGATCATACCGGCAATGTGGTGCATAGACTCGGCACCCGCCTCGTACTGATCCTTCACCGTTTGGTGCTGGGCATCCTTAATAAGTGAATTTCCACCTACTGCAACTACGGCTACACCTTTACGTTCCATGCTCGTTCACCTCTGTTTTCAAGGAATCTTTATCATCAGGCCATGGTCAGAGCCATGACGGCCATCTGAGCGTGCATACGATTCTCGGCCTCATCGTACACCACCGACTGCGGGCCGTCCATGACGCCATCCGTTACTTCAATGTTGCGATCAGCCGGCAGCGGGTGCATATAGATGGCATCTGGCTTGGCCAGCGCCATGCGGCGCTCATCGGTAATCCAATTCGAGTACTTCTGAAGCAACCGGGCACCCTCTTCAGTATCGGTGGTGTGGACCAGCGCACCCCAGGACTTAGCATAGATGATATCGGCATCCTTGAAGGCCTCGTCCATGTCATCCACCACCTCGAAACCGGTGCCATATTTACGCGCCTGTTCCCGCGCCATATCCATGATCTCTGGCATCAGGCGGAACTCGGGTGGATGCGCAAGGACAATATCCAGCCCAAAGCGCGGCATCTGCAGGATGAGGGATTGCGGCACCGAGATGGGCTTCTGGTAGGAAGCCGCATAAGCCCAGGAAACCACCATCTTCTTGCGGCGCAAGTCACGCCCCTTCTTCTCAAAGATGGTCATCAGGTCAGCCAGACACTGGAAGGGGTGGTAAATATCACATTGCATGTTCAGCACCGGCACACGCGAGTACTTCGCCACCTCGGTGATGTACTTGTTCCCTACCCCCCAGTCCACATGGCGGATGGCAATGCCATCGTAATAGCGCCCAAAGATCTCACCAATCTCTTTCGGCGTGTCGCCATGGGCAATCTGAGTTGTGCGGCTCTCGATGAAAGCGGCGTGACCACCCAAATGAGCCATGCCGGCCTCAAAGGAACCGCGGGTGCGGGTGCTGCTGAAGAAGAACAGCATGGCCAGAACTTTATCCCGCAAGTAGGGGGTGGGCTCACCCAGAGCGCGCTTGCGCTTCAGGTCAAAAGCCACCTCTAGCACGGTTTCAACTTCTTCTTTCGAGAAGTCCAGATCACCGATTAGATCACGTCCATGTAAATAGGTTTGCATCTTTACTCTCCTTTCTCATCCAAAATGTGGCTCTGAGAGTCTACAAACCCGACTCTCAGAGCCGCATCATTCAAACTACTCCATTGCGCCCAGAACCAGCGCCAGGATGGCCATGCGGACCACGACACCGTAGAAGGCTTCCTGCCAGTAGCGCGACCAGCGGGTGATATCCACATCGGTCGGGATTTCATCCATGCGCGGCAGGGAGTGCAGTAGGATAGCCCCTTCCTTGGCCTTGCGCTCCAGCAATTCGCGGGTGATCTTGTAATTCGCAGGAGTCTGCCCTACATCACCCTTGCGCTCATCACGGGCCTTGGTGTAATCGGGCTGCACCACCGGCTCAACCAGGATGACATCTGCCTCGTGGATCACCTGCTCTACGTGTTCGGCCTCCTTGAAGTTAAGGCTGTACTGGCGCAGTTCAGCCTTGAACTCCTCAGTCAGCGACATTTCAGGCGGAGCCACGAAAGTCACCGGGCAGTCGAACTGAGTCAGCGCATAAGCCAGAGAGTGCATGGTGCGCATGCGCATATCACCCACCGCCAGCCACTTCAAGCCATCAATGCGGCCCTTCTCGCGCAGTACAGTGTAAAGGTCGGTGAGAATCTGAGTCGGGTGTTCACCCCAACCATCTCCGGCGTTAATCACCGGCACGCTGGCCCACTTGGCCGCCTCATGAGGAGCACCCTGCTGGAAGTGACGCATCACAATCACATCACCGTAGAACTCCAGCATTTTGACGGTATCTTTAATGGACTCCTGATACCAGTCGCCCGCGCGGGTCATTTTGGCATCCGCAAAACCAGTCACGTGACCACCCAAGCGATGCATTGCCGCTTCGTGCGCCAGGCGGGTGCGGGTGCTGGGTTGATAGAAAGCAGTGACCAGCGTCTTATGGGCCAGCAAGTTGCTGTTGCGGCGGCTACGAGCAATGGGTTCCATTTGCTCAGCCACCTCAAAGATGCGGAAGAACTCTTCACGTTCAAAATCTTTCAAAGAGAGAATGTCACGACCGAGAAAACTGCGCATGGCTTAAACCTCCGAATGTTTTAGATATGGGTTGTTATAAATTGTGATACACGCTGTAAGGTACAGCAATTTGACACATTTTTAGCCTTTATCCGACCGGCTTGGCACCTCCTCCTTGCGCTTCAAACTCAAGCGAGCTAACGGGTATCCCCACCCGACGCACGACGTGGAAACGGAAATAGCCCGGCAGGAAATAACTTTGGGAAAAATCTACCACCCGCCCACCGGCATCGAAAAGCTGAGCCTGGAACATTAGTAGCACATCCCCGCGCTGGATCTCCAGACGCCGCGCAATATCTGAGGGCGCCGCCACCGCTCGAATTTCAGTAAAGGAGTCTGCGAGTTGAGGCACGCCACGGTGTAAAAGGAAGTCCAGCACGGAACCTGTGAAGCCCTCATTGAGTTCTTCGGGCGTCAGGATATCCTCTGGCAGGATATCAATGAGAAAAGCCACCGGGCGATTATCTGCATGAATGACACGCTCCACCCGCACGACCACGGTTCCCGGCTCAACGCGCAAACCTTCAGCCACCAGCGCATCCGCGCCTACCCGGGTGATGGTACATTCACCCATATGCACTTCCAGCCCTATACGTTGCGCCAGAGTCTCCAAACTCTCCAGCACCTCCAACCCCGACTCAATGACCCGGGGGTGTTGAACAACAAACGTGCCCTTCCCCTGGCGGCGGCGAATGAGTCCCTGCCCTTCAAAGGAGCGCATGGCCTCGCGTAAAGTGGCGCGCGAAACGCCCAGCTCTTTTGCCAATTGGGGCTCTGAGGGTAACCGCTGACCTGGCGGTGTGTTGGCGATCAATTCGGCCAGCTGTACTTGCAAACGCTGGTAAGGATGTTGATTCTCCATCTCACCTCTCTACAACCGGGATGAATTTGAACTGTGTTACATCCACCAGGCCCAGATCAGAAATACGTAGTTCGGGAATGACCACCAGGGCCAGCAGGCTCAATTGCATATTGGGATTATTTAATTCGCATCCACAGGCCCGAAAACCTTCTAGAACGCTCTCGGCTTGAGCTGCCACCACTTCGGCACGTTGATTTGACATCAAGCCAGCAATGGGCAACTCAACCTTTCCAATAATCTCACCATCTTTCACCACCACCTGGCCGCCCCCGCACTCTGCCAGGGCATTGACGGCCTGCGCCATGCACGCCTCATCGGTACCAACAACGATGAGATGATGGCTATCATGAGCCACCGTTGTGGCAATACCACATCGCGCCGTCAAACCAAACCCGTGCACCAATCCAACCTGGACAATCCCGGTGGCTCGATGCCGTTCAACCAGTGCAATTTTAGCCAAATCGCGCTCCGGATCAGGTTTGATCTCCCCATTTGTTACCATCACCGACATTCGCAGATGCCGGGTAGGAGCCTGATTCTCAATGACACCGATAACGTGGGCTGTTACCTGCCCCTGCTGCACATCCGGAACACTGAGGCGGAAATCCTCAGCAGTCAATGGGCGTTTGAGGTGCACCGAGTGCAATGCCCATTCCGGATAAGTGATGCTCGGCAACTCAATCAACCAGTGTCCCTCACGTGCAATCCACCGGCCCTTGGCCATGACTGCCACTGGATGAAAATCCACTAAATCGGGCACCAGAAGAACGTCGGCATAACGCCCTGGGGCAATCATCCCCAGATCTCGGCTTACGCCAAAATGCTCTGCCGTGTTGATAGTAGCCATCTGGATGGCCGTAATAGGCCGCAGGCCCTGAGCAATGGCATGACGAATCACCCGATCCATGTGCCCTTCCTGCACGAGGGTTGCAGAATGACTGTCATCCGTACAAAGCAGGAACCGGCGCGGATCTAATCCCATCTCAGTCACGGCGCGCACCTGGGTCGCCACATCATGCCAGGCCGAGCCGTAGCGCATCATCACCCGCATCCCCTGACGAGCACGGGCGACTGCATCTTCTAACCGCGTTCCCTCATGGTCGTCTTCAGCGCCCCCGGCAACATACCCATGGAAAGGCAACCCCAGGTCCGGAGAAGCATAATGACCGCCAATGGTTTTACCTGCATTGCGTGCGATAGCCATTTCAGCGTGGGGCTTTTCACGGCTCTGGAAAACCCCCGGGAAATCCATCATCTCACCCAGACCGATAATCCCCGGCCAAGTCATTGCCTCGGCCACTTCCTCTGGGCCAATAGTTGCACCCGGAGTCTCCAAACCCGGCGCTGAGGGGACACAAGAAGGCACTTGCACAAACACGTGAATGGGTTGCACAGCAGCCTCATCCACCATTAACCGCACACCTTTCAACCCAAACACGTTAGCGATTTCATGTGGGTCAATGAACATTCCCGTTGTGCCATGCGGGCCCACAGCGCGCACAAACTCCGTCACGGTTAACATGCCCGATTCGACATGCATGTGGGCATCCAACAGACCAGGTACGAGATACGCCCCTTGAGCATCCACAACCTCGGTCTTCTCGCCGATGGTATGACTCGCATCCAGTCCCACAAAGGCGATGCGCTCACCCAAAATGGCCACATCAGTATGGGGAATGACTTCTCCGGTCTGCACAGATACCCAACGGCCATTACGAATAACCTTATCAGCGGGCAAGCGCCCCATGGCACAATCAACCAGACGACGGGTCATTTCAGGGGTAATAGACTTGGACATGGTCTCCTCCTGGTAAAAGGCCCTGACGAGAGTGCAATGAACAACCTATAAGAAGTTCAACCGTAAACTAGCCTTGCAATAAACGCCGGGAAGCACGATTGTGCCGCTCAATAAGACGCGGCAGGTCCAGGGTTTGCAATACCCCGTCTTTGACAACAACACGACCATGTACCACGGTATAACTCGCTTGCTGGGGCTGACAGAAGACTAACGCCGCTACCGGATCGTGGAGCGCACCTGCGTAATCCAGCGCATTCAGATCAAAAGCCACAAAGTCGGCACACTTACCCGGCTCCAGCGACCCTATATCAGTGCGCCCCAGCACAGCCGCCCCACCACGTGTCGCCAGTTCCAGCGCTTGACGGGCGGTCATCAGTGGCGGTGCATCCTCGCTGGAAAGCGAAGCCCCCTCCAGCGCCGCACCCAGACGTGCCAGCAACATGGCCTGCCGTGCCTCACCCAATAAATGCGAACTGTCGTTACTGGCCGAACCATCCACCCCCAGCCCAACTTTGACTCCATGGGCCAGGTAGCGCATCACCGGGGCAATCCCCGAGGCCAAGCGCATGTTGGAACTCGGACAGTGCGCCACCCCACATCCGGTGCGAGCAAACACCTGGATCTCCATCGCGTTGACGTGCACGGCGTGAGCAAACCAAACATCCTCTCCCACCCATTCCAGGCTTTCCATGTAAGCCACCGGACGATAGCCAAACTTCTGCAGGCAGAAGACCTCCTCATCCTGCGTTTCGGCCAGATGGGTGTGCAGGTGAACACCATAATGCCGCGCCAGGCGTGCGCTCTCTCGCATCAGGTCCCCAGTCACACTGAACGGTGAACACGGCGCCAACACGATTTGAACCATGGCCCCCGGTTTGGGATCGTGGTAGGTCTCAATAAGACGTTGGCTGTCGCGCAGGATTTGTTCCTCGCTGTCTACCACGCTGTCCGGAGGCAATCCTCCCTGGCTCTCCCCCAAACTCATCGAACCACGCGAAGCATGCAGACGCACCCCCACCTCGCGTGCTGCAGCAATCTCGTCATCCAGGCGCGAACCATTTGGGAAAAGATAGAGATGATCCGACGCCGTGGTGCACCCCGAAAGCGCCAATTCGGCCAGCGCCGTTTGCGTGGAGATGTAAATATCCTCGGGGGTCATGCGCGCCCAAATGGGATACAATGTCTTAAGCCAGTTGAACAGGTTGGCATTCTGCGCTGCCGGCACCGCCCTGGTCAAAGTCTGGTAAAAGTGGTGATGGGTATTGATCAATCCCGGGATCACAATGTGCCCGCGAAGATCCAACACCTCATCGGCAGTAGCCGGCAATTCAGCCGTGGGACCCACCTGCTCAATAAACCCGTCACGGACAAAAAGACCTCCCTCGGGGATCTCCCGACGGAGGTCATCCATAGTGATAAGAAGCGCGGCATGCTTGACAAGCAGGGTGGACATGGTTACGCCAACCACTCAGGAAGGAGGAAGAAAGGAGGTTTGGTCACGGCTTGCCCTGTTGATCACCTGGACGCTTATAGATTAATCGAAAGTTGTCATTTTGTCAATTGTCTGACAATATGATTTTTGTCACATTTCTGCCAGTTCCGCGGCCCTTAGGGTGTTTTTCAGCAGCATGGCAATGGTCATAGGCCCCACGCCACCCGGCACCGGGGTAATATAACCCGCCACTTGACGCACCTCCTCAAATGCCACGTCACCGACCAGGCGCTGCCCTTTGGGATGAGTGGGATCTTCAATGCGATTGATGCCAACATCAATCACCACGGCTCCCGGTTTGACCCAATCCGCACGTACCATCTCGGCACGTCCCACCGCTGCCACCAGCACATCCGCCTGGCGGGTTACAGCGGGTAAGTCGCGTGTGCGTGAGTGGCAAATCGTAACCGTGGCATCCGCTCGTACCAGGAGCAGCGCCATGGGCATTCCAACAATGTTTGAACGCCCCAGCACCACTGCATTCAATCCACGCAAGGAGGGCACAACGCGTTCGATGAGATAGAGACAGCCAGCCGGGGTGCAGGGAACAAAGAGCGGCTCCCGTCCCTTTTGTGCCAGTCGTCCGATATTGAGAGGATGAAAACCATCCACGTCCTTCTGGATGCTAATCGCTCCCAAAACCCGCTCCTCATCCAACCCATCAGGCAGTGGCAATTGCACCAAAATGCCGTGAATGCGGGGGTCTTGATTTAATTCCCTCACCAATCCTTCCACCTGGTCTTGGGTCGCTGTTGCCGGTAGTTCAAACCCAAAGGATTGAATACCCACTTCCTCACAGGCTTTCCGCTTGCTGCGCACATAAACCTGAGAGGCAGGGTTATCCCCTACCAGCACCGTCGCCAGACCCGGCACTGTCTTGCCAGCGGCCACACGCTCTGCAACCGCCTGTTTGACTTCGGCTCGGATCTGCTCCGCCACCGCTTTTCCATCGATGATTTCTGCAGGCATAGGCTCATTCTCCTTTCTTTGGCCAAAACATCCAGATACATTTCAAATCAAAGCGAACTTTGAAAATCCCCACTTAAGTTCTCTGACATTTTACATCAGTTTACAAGTTAAAGCATCCGAAACCCCTCACCAACCCATATGACAAACATCCATAGTCTTGCATCCATGCCAAACATTCACTCGGTTTCGGCTATAATTTTGTCAGGAGGTCATTCAACCATGAGCAACATCTGCGTCATTGGTACTGGCTATGTAGGACTCGTCACGGGTACCTGCTTCGCCGATCTTGGTAACAAAGTTGTGTGTTTGGATATTGATGAAAATCGCATTGAAAAACTCAAACAGGGTATCATGCCCATCTACGAGCCAGGACTTGAGCAACTGATCGCCCAGAACGTTCGAGCCGGCCGCCTCTCCTTTACGACCAGTTACCCCGATGCCCTCAAAGACGCCGAATTTGCCTTCATTGCCGTGGGTACCCCCTCAGGAGTGGATGGTGAAGCCGATTTGCAATATGTGCGTGCGGTTGCTGAAGCCATTGCGGATCATGTAGATCACCCCATTATTGTGGTCAATAAATCTACCGTCCCGGTTGGGACCGGAGACTGGGTGGCCGACATTATCCGCAAGCGCCGGGCAGGACGTCCGCTGCAATTCTCGGTTGTCTCCAACCCAGAATTCCTGCGCGAGGGCTCAGCCATCCACGACTTCATGAACCCCGACCGGGTGGTACTGGGATCGCTGGATCGCGAAGCGGCTTCCAAAGTAGCCCAGTTGTATCTTACTTTGCGTTGCCCCATTTTGATCACTGACTTGCGCACTGCTGAGATGATCAAATATGCCTCCAACGCTTTTCTGGCTACACGCATCTCATTCATAAATGAAATCGCAACTATCTGCGAGGAACTAGGGGCAGATGTGCGTCAGGTCGCCATTGGCATGGGCCTGGATAAGCGCATCGGGCCTGCCTTCCTGGATGCCGGATTAGGCTGGGGCGGGCGTTGTT
>FWWL01004809.1_pt1 | contig 22138 bp, 25 predicted proteins | sample 2228331 | NCBI WGS metagenome assembly FWWL01 (sample SAMEA103939775, study PRJEB20133) | metagenome | reverse complement strand
CCGGTCATTAATCGGAATGGTGGCCGGAGAATTATCGGAATCCCGGCCGGTCAATTATCGGAATGATGGCCGGTCGGAATCGGAATCCGCATCGGCCTCCGACATCGCTGGGAATCCTGGCCCGAAGCTTGCGTCAGAATGCTTAAGATTCTCTGTTTCTGCGTGACATCTGGGTAACCTTACTGACGCGCAGGGCGATTACGCGGCGCCGAAGACGGACCAGCCGGTCGCTTCGGCCAGGCGTTCGAGCGCCAGCGTCCCGATCTGCGAATTGCCGTTGGCATTGAGGCCCGGCGACCAGACGGCGATGGAGGCGCGACCCGGGGCGATCGCGAGAATACCGCCGCCCACCCCCGATTTCCCCGGCAGCCCGACGCGGAAGGCGAAGTCGCCGGAGGCATCGTAATGGCCGCAGGTCAGCATCAGCGCGTTGATGCGGCGTGCCCGGCGCGACGAGACGATCCGGGCGCCGCCAGGCTGAAGCAGGCCGCCATGCATCAGGTAGCGGCCGGCCATGGCGAGCTGCAGGCAGTTCATCGCGATGGCGCATTGGTGGAAATAGACGCCGAGTGTCAGCTCCGGCGGATGGCGGATGTTGCCGAAGGCTTTCATGTAATTGGCCAGCGCGATGTTGCGGAATCCGGTGGCTTGTTCGGCCCTGGCCACTGGCTCGTCGATGGCGATGCCGTCGTCATCGGCGAGGTGCCTCACGAAGCGCAGCAATTCACCGATCGCCACCCGCGGGGCGTGGCCGGCAAGATTGACGTCCGCCACCACCAGCGCACCCGCATTGATGAAGGGATTGCGCGGAATGCCCTGCTCGCGCTCGAGCTGCACGATGGAGTTGAAAGGCGTGCCCGAAGGCTCGCGCCCGACCCGCTGCCACAGCGCCTCGCCGACCTTGCCGAGCGCCTGGGTCAGGGCGAAGACCTTGGAGATGCTCTGGATCGAAAAGGGCTCCAGCGCATCGCCGGCCAGATGCACCTCACCCTCCGCCGTGACGACGCAGAGCCCGAAGCGACTTGGATCGACCGCCGCCAACGGTGCGATATAGCTGGCGACCTCGCCTCTTTCGGGGATCCCCGCCATCTCCGCGGCGATCTCGCGGACGAGCCGCGCCAGATCCGTCACTCTGCCCGTCCTCCCGCCACGTCCGCAGAAGGCCCGAGGACAAGACGGGGGTCAAGCAGCCCGCGGTGACAGGGAGGTCATCGCGGCTGCGGCCGGGTTGGAAGCGGAGCCGGCGCTGCGCAGGCGCGTCGCCGCCATGATGCAGCGGGCCTTGCCCTCGGATTTGGCTTGGTAGAGCGCGGCATCGGCCGCCGCCATCAAGGTTTCGAGGTCGAGCCCATGCTCCGGAGCGCGAGCGATGCCGACCGAAACGCCGATCGTGGCAGTGACGGCCTCATCGAGTTGATAGGGCTGTGATATCTCGCGCACCAGCCTCTCGCCGAAGCGCTTCAGCGGGCTGCCGCCGATCTGCTCGGACAGAACGATGAACTCGTCGCCGCCGATCCGGGCGACGACGTCGCCTGCACGCACGAGCCGCCTCAGCCGATCCGAAACCAGCTGCAGAAGCCGGTCGCCGGTGTTGTGACCATGGGTGTCGTTGACCGTCTTGAAGCCGTCGAGATCGAGATAGATCAGAGCGAGAGGCTTGGAGCCGTCATAGCGCGTCAGGCTGGCCTGAAGGGCCTGAGTCAGCCCGGTCCGGTTGGGCAGACCGGTCAGCATGTCGTGTTTCGCCTGAAACGCATGCTCGCGCTCGGCCTGCATGGTCGAAACCAGCATGCTGTTGAGCCCGAAGGCGGCCCGCGACATGCTGTAGATGTAGAAGGGCAGTTGCAGCAGGCCGATCAGCAGGATCGGCTCGTTGACGAAGATCGTGGCGAAGGTGCAGGGGCCGAGCGTCAGCACGATCATCAGCCCGACCATGCGCGGCGCGCCGAAATTGCGGAAGCAGACGCCGCCGACCATCGCGGTCGCGGTCAGGCAGACCAGGGTCGCCGCCACCCAGTCTCCGCTCGTCAGGCTGATGAAGGCGCCGAAGCCGATGCCGGCCGCCCAGGCCAGGCCCAGCAGGATGTAGAGATCGGTTGGTGTCGGTTCGTGCCTGGCCGCGCGGCGTCGCGCGATCAACAGCACAACCAGCCGCGCGCTGCAGCACAGGATGTCAAAAGCGCACCAGAGCAGAAACGGCCAGCTCGGCATCCGCAAGGCCACGAGCACCGACACGGTGACGGTATTGAAAACGCCCGCGATGAAGATCGGCAGCGTTCCGAAGAGGCTCGCGATCAGAGCGTGGCGAATCTCGAGTGGAACGTCGGGTCCGGCCTCTGCCAGCCACCGGGTCGGACGCCACCGCGGCAAGCTGTATCGCGGCGTCTTTCCATCCATCGGCAGGCCCTTCCGCAGCAGCCTGGACAGTCGGCTGCTCGTGCGGCGCCTCATAACGCAGATGCGTTACCAACCGGTATGTTTCTGGGAAGGTTCGAACCGATTTTCCGTCGAGCGACGCCTTGGCAGGAACGGCCTGCCTCAGCCGTTCTGGCGATAGATCCAGACCCGCGCCGGCGGAATGTTGCGCAACACCCAGTCCGATACGCTGGCCTTCAGGCCCGAGCCCTTGCGCGGTACGGGCGACACCACCGAATAGGTGAACTGGATCAGCGGAGCCCCGTCGACGAGGAGGGTGAAGGCATCCTTGGCAAGCGCGCTGCGCTTGGCCGGCGGCTGGTTGAACAGCGGCAGACTCGAGACCACGGCGATCGCCTTCTCCGGCAAATGGCCCTCGAGCGTCTTCGACAGGGCGTAGGCGTCGCCCTCGATCACGGTCGCGCGCGGAAAGCGCTCGCGCAGCAGCTTGCAGAAATCGGGGCTGTATTCCACCAGGATCAGCCGATCCTCGCTGATGCCCCGCTCGATCAGCGCTTCCGTCACCGGACCCGTCCCGGGCCCGATCTCGATCACCGGTCCGGGACGTGAGGGATCGACATAGGAGGCCATCCGCCGGGCCAGCGCCGGGCTCGACGGCGTCACCGAGCCGGTGCGGGCGGGATTGTCGATCCAGGACTTGATGAAGCGGGCCTCGTCGCCGAGCTTGGTGCGCGCTTCGCTCACCCGCGAGCGCAGCTTCTCGGTCTTGCTGCGCACCTCGTCCTCGACCTTGTAGCGCACGGTCGCGACCTTGAGCCTCGCTTGGGCGACGCTGTCGACGAGATCCGCGGCCGTGACACGCATCTCGTCCTCGAGCCGCGCAGCCACACGGGAACGCCCGAGACGAGCGGCCAGCGAAGCTCCCTGGACGGGGCGGCGTGAGGAGGTGAGCGACATGGGGCCTCTGATGTCGGACCGACGGTGCGACCTTTGGGGGACGAGAACGTTACCTGCGCGTCATATGGGGTCAAGTGTACCGCCGAGCCAAGGTCTTTCCTCGGCTGTGCCTGCCAAGAGACGCGCGGGCTGCCCCTTTTGTTTCAGATCAGTGGTCGGGGCGCGACCTCCCGTTCGTAAAGCAGGGCCATCCTCGAGGTCAGGCGCGGGTTCAGCAGGGTCAGCCGCCCCTCCGCGATGGCGAAGAGGCCGGCCTTGCGCAGCCGCGACCAAGTCTTGCTGGTGTGGACCAGCGACAATCCGAGCGCGTCGGCGAGCTGCTGCTGCGAGAGCGGGAAGCGGAAACCACCATCCGTGACGAGGCCGAGCGCCTCCGCCCGGCGATAGAGCGAGATCACCAGCGCGGCGATGCGCTCGCTCGCATTGCGCTGGCCGACCGAGGTCAGGTTCTGGTCGATCAGGCTCTCTTCACGTGAACCGAGCCACGCCACCTCATAGGCCAGGTTCGGCATGTGGACGAACAGGTCCCAGATCCGTTTACGCGGGAAGACGCAGAGCTCCACCTCCGTCAGAGCCTCGATGCCGTGCTGGGCCGCGCTCAGGAGGGACGCCTGCAGGCCGACGAGATCGCCGGGCAGCAGGAAGTTCAGGATCTGTCGGCGCCCGTCGGGCAGAAGCTGGTAACGGAAGGCCCAGCCCGAAAAGAGCGTGTAGAGTTCCGCATCCTGCTGCCCCGGATGGATGATGTCGGACCCGGCCGGCAGATGGCGATGCTCGGTCTTGATCGCCTGGATGAAGCGGATCTCCTCGTCGGTCTTGTCCTTGAAGGCCGGCTTCAGCCGCAGTGGACAGGCCAGACAGGGCACGCCGTTTCGGCCATTGGGATAGGCGCTGTCCGTCATCGTCCCCTTCGATCTCCCGGAGCGGCGGCACGGGCACTCCGCATCCCTCATAGCAAGCCGGCGGCGGGAGGTGAACTCACGCGCCCCCGTCATCACCAAGGGGAACCGCGATGACGTATGGACGTTAGGGAAGGCCTACGCCCGCGCAGTGGGCGACAAGACAGGACGTGCCGGCGCGGAAGGGCAAGCGACGGCTGCTTCACTCCCGAAAGACGCTGAAATGACTGATCTGCCGCGCCCCTCCGAACGGTCGCGCATGCGCCGCTTCTTTGGCCTCGCGTTGCCCTTCTGGAGCGGACCGACGCGTCTGCGCGCCTGGACCCTGACCTTCACCGTTCTTGTCTTCGTCGCGGCCCAGCTCGCCACCGCTGTCGGCGTCAACACCTGGAACCGGCTGTTTTTCGACGCGCTGGAAAAGCGCGATGCCGGGGCGGCCTGGCAGATCGCAGCCTGGTTGCCGCTGCTGGTCGGCGTTTCGGCGCTCACGCTGTCCGGGCTGGTGATCAGCCGGATGTTGCTGCAGATGCGCTGGCGCGAATACCTTACCCGCCGTCTGGCGGGCTGGTGGATCGCCGACCAGCGCTATTACCGGCTTCAGTTCGTCGCGCGCGAGCAGGCGGCGCCGGAATACCGCATTGCCGAGGATGTCCGTCTCGCCATCGAGCCTCTGGTCGAGTTCGCCATCGGGCTGATCAGCGCCTTCGTCACGGCCGCGACCTTCGCTGCCATTCTTTGGCACGTCGCCGGCTCGGCGCGCTTCACCCTGGGCGGAGTCGCGTTCGAGATCCCGAGCTACATGGCGCTCGCGGCCATAGGCTACGCCGTCGTGGCCTCTCTCGCGGCCTATGTCACCGGTCGGCCCCTGGTCGGCCGGATCGCCGCCAAAAACGAGATGGAGGCGCTGTTCCGGGCGGAAATGACGCGGCTGCGCGAAAATGCCGAAAGCATCGCGCTGATCCGCGGCGATTCCGACGAGCGCGATGCGGTCGGCGAGAGCTATGGGCGCGTCGTCGCAGCATGGCTGCGCGTCATTCGCCAGCAGGGCGTGATCGCGCTCGTTCTCAACACCAACGGAGCCCTCTTCCCGATTGTGCCCCTGCTGCTGATCGCACCCAAATATCTCTCGGGTGATGTGACGCTGGGCGCTGTGATGCAGGTCGTGGCGGCTTTCAGCGCCGTCCAGGCGGCGCTCATCTGGTTCGTCGATAATTTTGTCCGGCTCGCGGAATGGTTCGCCTCCGTCACCCGCGTCGATGAATTGCAGGAGGCGCTGGAAGGCGTCGATATCGGAACGGTCATGGAAGGCGACACCCAGATCTCGCTCCAGGAGAGCGACGACGGCGCCATCCATCTCGATCGCCTTTCCATCGCCCACAGTAACGGCCGCGCGGTGATCACCGACGCTTCGGTCGTGATCGGGCTCGGCGAGAAGGTGCTGATCGTCGGCGAGAGCGGCACGGGCAAGAGCACGCTCATCCGCGCGCTAGCCGGTCTGTGGCCCTGGGGCTCGGGCTCGATCGCCGTCCCCCGGGGCAAGTCGATCGCCTTCGTTCCGCAGAAACCCTATCTGCCGATGGGCGATCTGCGCACCGTGCTGCTCTATCCCGAGGCCGACAATCCCGTGCCGGACGAGGTGCTGGTCGCGGCGCTGCGGCGCTGCGGACTGGGCTATCTCGCTCGTCGTCTCGACGACGACGACAAATGGGAGCGTATCCTCTCCGGCGGCGAGCGCCAGCGCATCGCCTTCGCGCGGCTCGTCATCCGCAGGCCCGACATTATCATCATGGACGAGGCCACGTCCGCCCTCGACGAGGACAGCCAGAACCACCTGCTCGGCCTGTTCGAGGCCGAGCTTGGCCATGCCACGCTGATCAGCGTCGGCCATCGGCCGGGGCTCGAGGATTTCCACGATCGCAAGATCACGCTGGAGAAGCGCCGGGCCGGCGCCCATATGACGTCGCGGCGCCTCGGCAAGTCGTTGTGGCGGCTGTTCAGAGCGCGCGACGCCGCCAATGACGAGGTTGGCTGACGGATGAGCCTCGCGCCGATGTGATCGGCAGGTATGACCCTAGAGGCAGGCCGATGGAACCAGCTTGACATCCTCACGTTATCTTCCCGGAAGCCGACAGTTGTTGTCGGTGCTGGCGTCGGGAGAGACAGATGTTGACCAACAGCTTTGCCCCCATTCGGCGCGCCGGTCTGTTCTTCGGCTTCATGGCCATGGGCGTCGGCGCCCTCACCATGGGCTCCGGCTTCCAGGAGACCAATCCCGACAGCTCCTCGGCCATCGCGCAGATGAAGATCGAGCGTCAGCTTCCGACCGATACCCGCTTCGCCGCCGTCGATCCCTCACAGCGAACCGTCGGCGTGACCAAGCGCGCCATCGGCGGCACTCAGCAGGCGCAGGTTCAGCGCAGCGAGCCGCGTGTGTTGCGTTAAGCAGAAATCCTTCCGGCACCGCGGAACATTCTGCGTCGAGCCGGGTTCGAAGACAGGCACATCCCTCGTGCCCCACTCAAAGCCGCCTTCGGGCGGCTTGTTTTTTGGAAACGGCGTCGAACCAGCGGGCTCGCCATGTATCTGCGCATCCGGCATTCAACGACCTATCGCTATGGCGGCCCGGTCCAGTTCGGGCCGCACCGCCTGATGCTGCGGCCGCGCGACAGCTTTGATCTGCGCGTCGTCGATACCGCTCTCACGATCTCGCCGCGCGCCCGGATTCGCTGGATGCACGACGCCTATGGCAACTCGGTCGCCATCGCGAATTTCGACGAGCCGGCCGACACGCTGGACATCGTCAGCGAACTGGTGGTGCAGCGCTTCGGCTCCGCCTTGCCGCGCACCGAAATCGAGCCCTCCGCCGCCGTGACCGGGGTCGTCTATTCAGAAGGCGAGCGCGCGGTGCTCCAGCCCTATCTCGATCTCGCCGCCGCCGACCCCGACGGCGTGCTCGATCACTGGCTGACGGATTTTCGCGCCCGCATCGGTCAGGGTTCGGGCCATCTGCTGCGCGACCTTGCCCGTGCCATCCATGCCGGCTTGAGCTATGCGGTGCGCTATGACGAGGGCACCCAGCATCCGGCAGACACGCTGCGCCAGCAGGCCGGCTCCTGTCGGGACTATGCCTGGCTCTTCATCGAGCTGGCGCGTCGCATGGGCTTCGCAGCCCGCTTCGTCACCGGCTACATCCACGACCGCACACCCGACGCTGCCGGGCTCGTCTCCACAGTGGGCCTGACCCATGCCTGGGCTGACGTCTTCATTCCCGGCGACGGTTGGGTCGAGTTCGACCCCACAAACGATCTCGTCGCCGACCGGCAGCTGCTTCGCGTCGCCGTCGCACGCGTACCGGAGGATGCATCTCCGGTAGCCGGCAGTTTCACAGGCCTGACCGGTTCGTTCCTCGGCCTCGGCGTCGGCGTCACGATCGAGACCGTGGACCGCCCGGCCTGAGCAGGCCGGGCGCGTCGTCACGCGCCGTGGCTGATGCGCCAGCTGCCGAGGCTGCGCCCCTCGGGTTTCTCGACCTGCACCGCCTCGATCTGCGCGACGAGCCCCGCGAACATCTTCGGCGGCTCGCTGACCGGGATCGCCCGGTCGGCCTCGAGCGCGACTTCCAGCGTCGTCGCATCGATGTCCCGCACGTTGATCGTCAGGCTGACACCCGGCGTGCTGCGCAGCACCCGCGAGGCGATGTCCACCAGCAGAAAGCCGAGCGGGATGATCCGGTCGACCGAGAGCGTCGCCTCTGTTTCGAGCCGGCTGCTGACCCACTGGTCGCGGTTGCGCACCAGATTGGTGATCATCGTCACCACATCCTCGATGAAGAGGTCGACGCGCACCGGCTGCATCTCGCCATCGGCGAGGGTGAAGCGATAGGCGGCCGAGAGCACGTGAACCCGCGTCTCGGCGTCCGCAAGCGCCAGCCGCGCCTCGTCGCGATAGTCGCGCTTCTTGAGGCCGATATAGCTCTGCACCACCTGGAGGCTGTTCTTCACCCGGTGATGCAGTTCGCGAACCAGGAAGCGGTTGTCGTCGAGGGCCGTCTGGAGGCGCCGCTGGCGGACCTCCTGTTCCTCGACCATGGTGTTGAAGGCCTCCGCCACGCTGCGGATATCGCTCGGCATGTCATCCGCGATGACGGCTCGGACATTGGGCTGGCCCGAGCGGGCCCGGGCCGCCGCCTCGATGCCTCGCAGCCATTTGACGCAATGCTGGTCGATGGCGCGCAGATAGACGAGGCAGAGCAGGATCAGGGTCAGGATCGGCGCCACGAGCAGCGCCAGGAACTGCATCCGGGCTGCTCGCTCCGGGGCGTTGCTGAAGCTCGCGATCACATAGAGATCGGGCGCCGAGACCAGACGCGCGGCATAGGAACGCTTGTGACCGGCGCGGCTGCGGGCTTCCCAGCGGCGCCCGTCGGTCGGGAAGGTGCTTTCGTCAGGCAGCCAGGACAGATCGTCCTGCCGTCCCTCTCCACGATGCATCACCACCGTGTCTTTTCCCGAGACCAGCGCGACGTTGACGCCATCGCTGGCGCCGCCGAGTTCGAAAACCTGATCGAGCAAGTCCGGATCGGCGAGGAGCAGCGCGTCACGCAGGACCGGATCGCCGTCGAGAGCGACCTGCGTGACGAGGTGATCGCTGCCGCCGATCCGCACCTTGTCGAATCGGGCCGGGGGAAGCTGGATATTCGAACGTGACACCGACCGCGGCATCCGGGACAGCCCTGCCGCAATCTCGGTCATGCGGGTCTCGGTCAGCGCGGGGTCCGTCGCCGCAAAGCAGGTCCGGCCATCGGCCAATCTGTAGAGGACAGCCAGATAGCCTGGGATCCGGTCGAGCATGCGTCGCGCTTCGGCGCCACACGTCTCCGCCGTCGCGTCAGAGGTCGCGATGAGCTCCCCCGAACTCAGAAGTACGCGCAGCGCGCCCCGATGCCAGACCCGTGTGCGCACGGCGAAATCGTCCGCCGTGCGCGCCTGCGCGATCTCGATCGCGGCGATGACCGTGTTGTAGGTGGTGAGCGCCGCAAGCGCCGTCAGGCAGGCGATCGGAAATGCGATCGCAACCAGCAGGGCGAGCAACCGCCCCCGGACGGTGGGGAAGCGCGCGAGGCGCATCAGGGCCCGACGATTTCGGAACCGACCCTTTGAATCGCGGCGGCGCTTTGCCGGTCAGGCCCGAGGTCGTCGAGGCTGCCAATGGACAAAAGCTCGGCCAGCTTCGTGCGGGCGCGGTTCACACGACTCTTGATCGTCCCGATCGCAACACCGCAGATCTCCGCCGTTTCCTCGTAGGAGAGCCCGGTCGCGCCCACCATGATCAGGACTTCGCGCTGCTCCTCGGGGAGCTTGGCCAGCGCCTTGCGGAAATCGGCGAGATCGAGATGGCTTTCCTGGTTGCCATGGGTCGCCATGCGCTCGGCATAGGTGCCTTCGCTGTCCTGCACCTCGCGGCCGCGCTTGCGGTAGAGCGAGTAGTAGGTGTTGCGCAGGATGGTGAAGAGCCAGGCCCGCAGGCTGGTGCCGGGCTCGAACTTCTCCGAATTGCCCCAGGCCTTGAGCAGTGTATCCTGCACCAGATCGTCGGCGAGCTGGATCGAACCCGACAGCGAGGCGGCGAAGGCTCGCAGATTCGGGATCTCCTTGATCAGCCCGTCCTTGAATTCAGTTGAGCTCATCGGTCGATGCTCCGTCAGCGCGACGTTCGGTTGCCTCGAGCTGAGCGAGCAGCACCAGAAACTTGTCAGGGACGGGCGCGTTGACGATGTCGTCGTAATGGGCCTTGAGCGATCGTCCGATGGATTCCTGCACCCTGGGGTCAAGCATGACCTCGACCTCGCTGTCCGCACCGTCCTCCGGCGCGGCCATGGCTGAATTCACATCGCTCATATCGGCCCTCGTGCGAATACCGGGCCGGCTTTTCCAGCCGGTCCCGACCTCTCGACAACGTCAGTCGGATGCCCCCTCGCGGCGAATTCCGACACGGATAGTCCCGTTTAACAGGTGTTGCCGTAAAAGGTTCCCCTCATTTTGAAAAATAAATCGCTTGTCATTGCGGCAGCCTGAGTGCTCATTTCCGGCCTGTTTTAATGGGGATATCTCTATGTCGATCGCCAAGGAAATTGCGCCGCATCTGCCTTACCTGCGCCGATTCGCCCGCGCCTTGACCGGTACGCAGACGGGCGGCGATGCCTATGTCGTCGCGATGCTCGAGGCGCTCGTGCTCGATCCCGCCTCTTTCCCGCGCGATCTCAACCCCCGCATCGGCCTCTATCGCACCTTCCTCAAGCTGTGGTCGTCGGTCGGTCTCAACACCGCTGACCCGACGGCGCCCGTCACGCTGAACCCCAACGCCGTCGAGCGCAACCTCGAGGCGCTGACCCCGCGTCCGCGCCAGGCGTTCCTGCTGCGCACGGTCGAGGGCTTCTCGATCGACGAGGTCGGCGCGATCATGGGCGTCTCGTCGGCCGACGCTGCAGCCTTGGTGCAGACGGCCGGTCAGGAGATCGCCGAACAGGTCGCCACCGACGTGCTGATCATCGAGGATGAGCCCATCATCGCTCTCGACATCGAGACCATGGTGGAGGAGCTTGGCCATACCGTCACCGGCGTTGCGCGCACGCAGCGCGAGGCGATCGCGCTGGTCGCCAAGAAGCGCCCTGGCCTCGTTCTCGCCGACATCCAGCTCGCCGATGGCAGCTCCGGCCTCGACGCGGTCAACGAGATCCTGTCCACGATCGACGTGCCCGTGATCTTCATCACGGCTTATCCGGAGCGCCTGCTCACCGGCGATCGTCCGGAGCCGGCCTTCCTGATCACCAAGCCCTTCCAGCCGGAAGCCGTGAAGGCCGCGATCAGCCAGGCGCTGTTTTTCGACCGCCGGGCGGGCCGCAAGGCGGCCTGATCCCGCGCATCCCGGTTGCAGCCAGGAGACCCGCGACGCGAAGACGTCGCGGGTCTCCTGTTCTCTGGCGGCTCCCATCGGCTGGCGGATGTGCGGAACAAGCGCGCTCCCGCGACGTTCTCTCGCGAGGCGAAACGGAACGGCCGCTCCGCCCTGGGAGTGCGTGTCATGACGATGACCTTCGTCGCGGCGCTGATCGGTGCCGCATCGGCAGGCTTGGCGCTGTTCGGAGGCGTCCTTCCCGATGGCTCGATCATGGGCGAGGTGCTGTCTCTGGTGATGGCGGGTCTCACGGCTCTCGCCATCGCCAGTGCCGCGGCGCTCGACATCTGACGAGCAGCGCGATCCGGCTCCGAAGGCACAAGGGCAGTGGAGGCTGCGGGCCCGCGCTCGCCAGGTCGATGGGTCGTTCGGCCGCCTTCTTCTTGCTTGCGGCACTGATGCAGGTCCAGGGTGCCAGCGGTGAGACGCTGCCGCCGCCGCGGCCGGCTGAGTGGCCTCGCACGGCACCACCGAATCCGGCGCGCGAAAGTCCGTCGCCGCGACCTTTACCGTCTGACGCCGCGGCGACGCCGGCCCCTGCTCCCGCTCCAACCTGCCTGGCATCGCTGCGCGAGCGTTACGGCCCTGATCTGAGGGCCGTCGCGCTGCCAGCCGTGGAGGCCGGATGCACCGTCGTCGAGCCCATCGAGATTTCTGCCCTGTCGATCCGCGTCGGCAGGCAGGGCGAACGCCGCAAGGTCGACCTTCAGCCGCCGGTGACATTGGCCTGCGACATGGCAACAACAGTCGCGACCTGGGTCGAGACAAGCCTGCAGCCTCTCGCCCGCGGACATTACGGCCTGGATCTCTCAGCTTTACGCGTCGGGGGTGGCCATGAATGCCGACGTCGCAACCGTCGGTCAGAGGGGCCCCTGAGCGAGCATGCCACTGGTCGGGCCCTCGATGTTTTCGCCATCGGCATCGGATCGGGGACAGAACGGCTTTCCGTTGAGATGGCGAAGCCAGGAGGCCATGAGGCCTTCTTCTCCGGGTTGCGGCATTCGGCCTGTGGTGCCTTCCTGACCGCGCTCGGCCCGGGCTCGGACCCCACCCATCAGGATCATCTCCACGTCGATATCCAGCCGCGGCGCGCGTCCAGCCGCTTCTGCCAGTAGCGTCAGGGGCCGCAGTGGTTCTTCTCAGCCATGGGCCGCGTCGTGCGCGCGCGTCAGATCGAGAAAGCTCCGCGATCTGTCGGCCATGACGCCCCGATCGGTAAGGGCGCGTCGGGCCGCGATCCGCTGCAGGGCGGCGTCGCGCGCAAAACCGAGCAGCAGTAGAGATTCGAGTTCCCAGAAGGGGGGCTGCGCGCCGGATGCGCCGCTGCGCCACCAGGGAAAGATAGCGGGCCGGGGCTGGTTCACGCTGTGCAACCTTTCAGCTTCGTGCTCGTTGGAACGCCGCAGGAGTTGACCAGTTCCAGCTTGCGCGGAACTGTGCCGGCCGTGGGGCGTTTGGGGGACATCTTCATGTCAGGAGCTTCTCGATGATCACTTTTGCCAAGGCGGCCTCCGCTGCTTGTGTCGCCGCATGTGCCCTTGTGGTTTCGAGCCTTCCTGCGGCCGCGCAGTCCGGCCCGCCGGCAGGGCGCCTGGCCTGCAATGTCGGAGCGGGGCTCGGCCTCGTCGTCACCTCCCAGCGGCCGATGAATTGCACCTTCACGCCCCGTCGCGGCCCGGTTCAGCGCTATACCGGCGTCGTGCGGAACTTCGGGCTCGACCTCGGCCGGATGCGCGCAAGCACCATGTCCTGGCGCGTCTACGGCCCCTATGCCCGCGCCCCGCTTGGCGTGCTCGCGGGCCGTTATGCGGGCGCCACCGCGGGCGCCTCGGCAGGCGTCGGTGGCAGCGCCAATCTGCTGGTCGGCGGCAACAACAATGAGGTGACGCTGCAGCCGCTCTCGCTCCAGGGCGCACGCGGCATCAATGTCGCGGTCGGTGTCACCGGCTTCGAGCTCTCGCTCGTCCGCCCCGGCCGCCGACGCTGATCGCAAGCCCGGTGCGGTTACGATTTGCTAACCGTAAAGGCTCAAATTGAGCCGATCGGCGCGCAACCCGAGGACGGATGGGTGGAATCCCGGAACATTAGCCAGCGCGATTCCGTTGTCGTTCGTGTAACGTCAGCGTTGGCAGAGTAAGGGAGGAAGCGGTCATCCATGTCTGATATCCGCATCCTGATTGTCGAAGATGATCCGTTCATTGCGATGGACATCGAAACCGCCGTGGCCGAGCAATTCGGCCCGGCCGCAGAACTGATCGTCGTTGACTCCGTGTCGCAGGCCCAGCGGGCTGCGACGGCGGCCAAGATCTCCTGCGCGCTGCTCGACATCGATGTGGTCGGCGGCAAGACCTTCGACGTTGCCGCCAACCTTCTGCAGAAGGGCACGCCCTTTGCCTTCGTTTCGGGCTCGACGCCGAGCGACGTCCCCGAGATGCTGCGCAAGGTCCGTTTTCTGCGCAAACCCTTCTCGACGCGCGAAATCACCAGCTTCGTCACAGCCGCGGTAGCCCAGCCCGCCAAGGGCTGAACGGACACCGACTGGCATGAAGGGTGGAGCCGCCGGTTTCCGGCGGCTTTTTCGCGTTTTCAGCCCTGTGCCGCGACCAGCACCAGCCGGTTGCCCCAGGGGTCGTCGATTGTCGCGACAGTTCCCGCTTCGGCGTCTTGTCCCCCGGCTGAGAGGATGCGCCCGCGCATCGCGTCGAAATCGGCCGTGTCGCGGGCGACGATCTCGAAGGCGGCAAGCCCGGCCTCGCCCGGCTGGCGTGGCCCCGCTCCACGGCTGTTCCAGACATTGCCGGCGATGTGGTGGTGATAGCCACCGCTCGCCAGGAAGCTGGCGCCGGGATAGCGGACCATCAGCTCGAACCCGAGCGCGCCCGCATAGAAAGCCTCCGCCGCGGCTGTGTCACCGACGCGAAGATGGATGTGCCCCATGCGGGTGCCGTCCGGCATGCCGGCATAGCGTCCCGGCCGCGCCTCGGCGAGCAGCGCCTGCAGGTCGAGCCGCTGCGTCGCCATCTGAATGGCACCGTCGCGCCGCGGCCAGTCGGCGCGTGGCCGGTCGCGATAGATCTCGATGCCGTTGCCTTCAGGATCCGACAGATAGATCGCCTCGCTGACGAGATGATCGGAGGCGCCTTCCAGCGGCAGCCGGATCGTGGCGGCATGCGCGAGCCAGTCGGCCAGGTCGGCGCGCGAGGGCAGCAGGAGGGCGAGATGAAACAGGCCCGCCGTCGAGGCCGGCCGTGTGGCGCCCCGCTCGAGTCGCACCAGAACCGCGCCATCGACGCCGAGATCGGTCGCCTCGGCCGTCTCCGCGATCACCTGCAGCCCGATGCTGTCACGGTAGAACGCCGTGAGCCCCGCCAGATCGCTGACGCGCAGCGTCACCGTGCCGATGTGATAGGGAGCCTGCAGCGCCTCCAGGGTGGGTCTCGACAGATCAGCGACCGCTGCCATGGCAGCCTCCTTCTCGCATCGCGGCCGATAGGCCGCCGGTCGAGACATGGCGCCTCGGGCGCGGCTTGTCTGCTCCCGACGCTGCAAGCCTTGTATTGCAGTGTCGCAACCAGACCCATCAGCGGCGCGCGGGGTCGGGCCGGTCGATCGCGAAATGGCTGAACCAGGGGGCCTCGACGCCGCCGATCAGTGCTCCCATCAAGCGCGAGGCGAGATAGCTGAAGGTGATGCCGTTGCCGCCATAGCCATAGGCAGCGAGCAGCCGGGGATGGCCGGGAACGCGCCCGATCAGCGGCAGCCCGTCCTCCGTCTGGCCGAAGGCGCCGGACCAGGCATGGCCGAGCGTCGGGGCCGCTCCGGGCACCAGCGCCTGCAGCTTGGCGAGCAGCGCGGCCGTCTTTTGCGGCCCGGCCGCCTTGCGGTGCTCCGGATCGTCGTCGTCCTCGTCCTCGCCGCCGATGATGATGCGCCCGTCGACCGTGGTGCGGCAGTAGATGTAGTCCTCGGACGCTTCCCAGACGAGCGCGGGGCCGGGCCACAGGACCTCGCTTGCCTGCGGCAGGGTCGCGATCGCCCAGCTGGAGGCGACGCGGTGAAGCTCGCTGTGCACGCAGTCTGGCATGACATAGCCCGTTGCCAGCACGACATGCCCGGCCTCGATGGTGCGGCCGCAGGAAAGCTGCACCGTGGCGCTGCCCGCGGTCGTGTCGAAGGCGACCGCCTCGCCGCGCACCAGCCGCGCGCCGCGCTGGGCCGCCACATGCAGCAGCGCATGGCAGAGACTGAGCGGATCGCCTTCGGCCGAGCCGGGCGAAACGATCGCGGCGGCCCGGTCGAAGCCGTAATGGCTGAGCAAGGTGGTGTGATCCAGTAGCTGCCCCGGCAGGCCGGCCTTCACCCGCAGGGCACACTCCTCGCGCAGCTCGGGCGGGCCGACGTCGCCGGCGGCCAGGTAGACCGTATCGCGCGGGTGGAACGCGCTGCCCAGCCCGAGCGTGGCGACGCTCTCGATCAGGCCCTCCACCGCCTTGAAGCTGCGCCGGTAGACGTCGGCCGCCTTCTCGAAACCGTAGAGTTCGGCCAGCCGGCGCAGCGGCAGGTCGATCTCCCATTGCAGCATCGCGGTGCTGGCCGCCGTGCTGCCGAAGCCCTCGCGCTCGCGATCGACGAGGATCACATCATGGCCAAGGCCGGTCAGATGCTCGGCCGCCAGCGCCCCCGTGATGCCGCCGCCGATGATCGCGACGTCGCAGCGTGTATCCGAGTCGAGGCCGATGCTGGCGGGCCGGGGCGGGCCGGAGAGCCAGGGGCTGGCTCCGCTGCGCAGGTCTTCGTGGCGGGTGCTTTCGGGATCGAGCATGGCGTGACACTCCGTGTCCGGCGGCGGGCGCCGGCGGAGGAAAGGCTGCGGGAAGGCGTCGCTCTAGCCGGCGGCGGGCGGGCCGATCGTGTCCGCCATTCGGGCGCCGCGCAGCCCCATGGGCTTCGGCGTGCCGGTCGTGGTGTCGTGGGCGGTCTGGTGCTCGAGCTCGGCGTTGAACTCGGCGCCGGCCAGCACGATCATCGCCGAGAGCCAGAGCCAGGTCATGAACACGACGATGGTCGCGAGCGAGCCATAGGTCGCCGTGTAGTTGCCGAGCGTGCCAACATACCAGGAGAAGGCCCAGGAGGCGCCGGCCCAGAGCAGGGCGGCTGCGACCGCGCCTGGCATCACCCAGACGAAGCGGGCCCGTTCGCGGCTGGGGCCGATCCAGTACAGAGCGGCGATCGAGAGCGTCGCCATCAGGAAGAAGGCGGGCCAGCGCACCAGCCGGATCAGCCGCTCCAGCTCGAAGGCGAACGGAAACAGCGCCGTCACGACGGGAAGGCTGGCGATGACCGTGAGCGCGGCCACCAGCAGGATGACGCCGCTGATGGTGGTGGCCAGCGAGATGAGGTTCAGCTTGATGAAGCTGCGCTTTTCCTGCTCGCGATAGATGATGTTGAGCGCGTCGAAAACGGCCTTCACCGCCGCATTGGCGGACCAGGCTGCAACCGCGAAGCTAATCAGGAAGGTCAGGGACAGCGCCTCGACATTCTGGCCGGCGAGGCGCATCGCCTGCTCGTGAATGAGCTCGCGGGCAGCCTGCGGGAACACCGTCGTCACGGCGTCCAGCTGCTCGGCGATCGTCGCGGGGTCGGTGAGATAGCGGTAGATCGTAACCAGCAGCGAGAGGGCAGGCACCATCGACAGCAGTGTGAAGAAGGCCACAGCGCCTGCGAGCGAACTGATCCGGTTGTCCGCGATATTGGTCGCGAAGCGCAGCATCACGTCCTTCCAGCCGAGCCACGTCATCTGCCACGGCACCCGGGCCATGCGCCCGCGCGCGGCCTCCCGGTTGCCGCGCGACAACCGGCGCGACACGGCCTCGGCCGCATAGCCCAGCACCATGCCGGCTCCGGCTGCACCCGTGATCCGTTTCAGAAGGGACATGCAGGACGCTCCACTGCCGCATGGTCTCGCGGCAGCACCGCCTAGCAACGGCGGGCCGGCGCGAAGGTTCCGGGACTGCCAACCCGCCCGGAGTTAGCCGCTCGTTAACCTTAATGCTTTCTGATCGTCGAGACAGCCGCTCGCCCCGCGGCCTGTTCCCCGTTTCGTAAACGCGTTGAGGCTGCGATGACGATGCACCAGAAAGCGGCTCTCGCCGGCGTGGCCGCCCTGTGCGGTGCCTGGCTGGTGCTCTCTCCCGCTCTGGCGGCCGACATGCCCTCGTCCCGGAAACTGCCGCCGGCCCCGGCGCTGCCCTCCTTCTATTCCTGGACCGGCATCTATCTCGGCGTTCAGGGCGGCTACGCCTGGAGCCAGGAGAAGACGATACTGTCCGACACGCTGGGCCGGGCCTTCAACGGCGCGGCCTTCCGCCAGAGCTCGGATGCCGCGCTCGGCGGCGGCCATGTCGGCTTCAACTATCAGGTGGGCAGCCTCGTCTTCGGCATCGAAGGCGACATCGAGGCGGTCGATGGCGGCGAGACGCTGGTCGCGCCGGGCATCTCGGCGCGGATCACGCGCGATTGGCAGGGGTCGCTACGCGGGCGCGCCGGCTTCGCGCTCGACCGGTTCATGATCTACGCCACCGGCGGCGCGGCCTTCACCGAATTCAGCTACCACCTCGCCGGAGCGGCTGCGGCAGCGCCTGAGAGCCTCGACCGGTCGCGGACCGGCTGGACGGCTGGCGCGGGCGTGGCCTTCGCCTATACGGACAATGTGATCCTCGGCGCCGAATACCGCTACAGCGATTTTGGCAAGGTCGGTCAGACGGCGCGCGGCCCGCTGCTGGGGCTGACGGTGCGCCAGGAGCCGACCTTCCACACCCTGCGCGCCAGCGTCGCCTACAAGTTCTGACCGCAGCCTGCCGTCAGAAGCCGGTGCGCTGGCGGATCGCGGCAGCCAGCGTGCCGTCGTCGAGATAGTCGAGCTCGCCGCCGACCGGCACGCCATGGGCGAGCCTGGTCACCTTGAGCGGGAGATGCGCCAAGAGATCGGTAATGAAATGCGCCGTGGTCTGGCCATCGACCGTGGCGCTCAGCGCCAGGATGACCTCCTTCACGGCCGGGTTGGACGCGCGGGCCACCAGCGCGTCGAGCGAGAGATGCTCCGGCCTGATCCCGTCCAGCGCCGAGAGCACGCCGCCCAGCACATGATAGCGCCCGGGAACCGCGCCGGAGCGCTCCAGCGCCCAGAGATCGGAAATGTCGGCGACGACGACGATCAGCCCGTCGTCACGACGCGGATCGCGGCAGAGCCCGCAAGGGTCGCTGGTGTCGACATTGCCGCAGGTCGAGCAGACCACGATGCGTTCGCGCGCCACGGCCATCGCCTCCGCGAGCGGGCCGAGCAGCGCCTCGCGCTTCTTCACCAGATGCAGCGCGGCGCGCCGGGCCGAACGGGGCCCTAAGCCCGGCAGCTTGGCGAGCAGCTGGATCAGCCGCTCGATCTCGGGACCGGCGATGGCGCGGGACATGGTTCTACCCTGTCATTCCGGGGCGGCCGAAGGCCGAACCCGGAACCCACGACCGGGCGAGCCATGCCTGTTCGACGGAGATGGTATCGACCCGGTCGTGGGTTCCGGGTTCTTCGCTGTGCGAAGCCCCGGAATGACAGGCCGACGTCAAAACAGCTTCATGCCGGGCGGGATCGGCAGGCCCTTCGTGATCTCGGACATGCGCTCCTGCATCACGCGCTCGGCGCGGGTGCGGGCGTCGCCGCAGGCGGCCACGACCAGATCCTCGAGAATCTCGCGCTCATCCGCGACCATCAGGGAGGGGTCGATCTTCACCGCCTTGACCGCGCCCTTGGCCGTCATCGTCACGGTGACCATGCCGCCGCCGGCCGCGCCGTCGACCTCGATGGTGTCGAGCTCGGCCTGCACAGTGGCCATCTTCTGCTGCATCTCCTGCGCCTGCTTCATCAGGCCCATGATGTCGCGCATCGCGAAAACTCCTCCGTCAGAAATCGATGCCGTCGAAATCGGGCTCCGCATCGTCGAAGAGCGGCTCCCCGTCGGGCAGATACTCGTCGGCCGCCGCAGCCGTCGCCGCGCTGTCGGGCCCGGCCGCACGCGGATCGCGCACATCGACGATGCGCGCACCGGGGAACCGTTCCAGCACGGCCCTGACGGCCGGGTGCGAGGCCGCGTCGCTCTCGCGGCGGTCCTTCGCGGCCTCGGCCTGCTCACGCAGCGTCGCCCCACCCTCGGCGTTGACCACCGCGACCATCCAGGTCTGGCCGGTCCATTCCTTCAGCCGCCGCGAGAGATCGGTCGCGAGGGTGCGCGAGCTGCCGTTCGCCAGCGCGAATTCGATTCGCCCCTGCTCGAAACGCACCGGCCGGACATCGCGCTCCAGCGCCAGCTTCAGCGTGATGTCGCGATGCTGCGAGGCGAGCGCGACGACGTCCTCCAGCGAGGTCACGCTGACGGCCGGCAGGGCCTGGGCGCGCGGGGCGAGCGCCATCACCGGCGCCGGATTGGCGCTGGCGAGGATAGGCCGGGCGGCGAGGGCCGTGTTGCCGCCGCCCGAGGGCGGGCGCGGGGCGGAGGAGGTCGCCTGGCCGCCCACGGCGCCCGAGCCGTCGCGCAGCATCCGCAAAGCCTCGTCGGGGGTCGGCAGGTCGGCGGCATGCGCCAGCCGCACCAGCACCATCTCGGCGGCCATGATCGGCCGGTCGGCCTGCTTCACCTCGCTGAGGCCCTTGAGCAGCATCTGCCAGGTCCGTGCGAGGATGCGGATCGACAGGCGCTGGGCGAAATCGCCGCCGCGCACGCGCTCCGCCTGGGCGAGGCTGTTGTCCTTCACGGCGTCGGGCACGAGCTTGAGCCGCGTCACCAGATGGGTGAATTCGGCGAGGTCGGACAGCACCACCGCCGGGTCGGCGCCGGCATCGTATTGGGCGCGCAGTTCACCCAGCGCCGTGGCGATGTCGCCCTTCATCACCGCCTCGAACAGGTCGATGACGCGCGCCCGGTCGGCGAGCCCGAGCATCGAGCGGACATCCTCCAGCGTGATCGTGCCGGCGGCATGGGCGATCGCCTGATCGAGGATCGAGAGCGAATCGCGCACCGAGCCCTCGGCAGCACGCGCGATCGCCGCCAGCGCCTCCTCCTCGGCGGAGACGTTCTCGGTCCGGCAGATGCCGGCGAGATGCGAAACCAGCAGGCCGGCATCGACGCGGCGCAGGTCGAAGCGCTGGCAGCGCGACAGCACCGTGACCGGGACCTTGCGGATCTCCGTCGTCGCGAAGATGAAGCGCGCATGCGGTGGCGGCTCCTCCAGCGTCTTCAGGAAGGCGTTGAAGGCCCCCGTCGAGAGCATGTGCACCTCGTCGACGATATAGACCTTGTAGCGGGCCGAGACCGGCGCGTAGCGCACCGCGTCGTTGATCTGGCGGATGTTGTCGACGCCGTTGTTGGAGGCCGCGTCGATCTCCTGCACGTCGATATGCCGGCCCTCGATGATCTCCTTGCAGTGGATGCCGAAGGTCTCGAGATTTGTCGTCGGCCCGCCACCGCCATCGGCGGTCTGGTAGTTGAGCGCGCGCGCCAGGATGCGCGCGGTCGTGGTTTTGCCGACGCCGCGGACGCCCGTCAGCATCCAGGCCTGCGGGATGCGCCCCGCGGCGAAGGCGTTGGTGAGGGTCCGCACCATCGCATCCTGGCCGATCAGGTCGCCGAAATGGGCGGGGCGGTACTTGCGGGCGAGCACGCGATAGGGCGAGGCGGCGTTCGCCGGAATGGGCGCAGGGGCCGGGTCGAAGCCGGCGAAGCCCGGTTCGTCGGCCGGAGGCGCTGCGGTCGTGTCGTCGCTCATCGGTCTGGTTTGGCGGTTCGCCGCGTGGGGGTCAACGCCCGTTTCGGGGTGCCGCCCGCGCTGCGGAAGGGCGGCGGCGCGACCCCTTCCGCCGGGCGCCCGCCGGCGGAGGTGGGAGGCTGGACGAAGACCCGTTCGGTCTCGTTAGGGCTGCTTCCTTCCGGACCTGACCCGGTTGGCGAGTGAGACGTCCCTCGCCAACCTCCCGCCCGCTATATCGGTGATCGGGGCCGCGAGCGCAAGCCGGGCGGAACAGCCGGCGAAACCGGCGCGCGTCTTCGCCGCAGCCGGCGCCTTCGGCATTGACTTGAACCGGGCCATCCGTCATAAGCCCGCCACTTGCGCAACCCTCGGGGCGGCGCGGAACCTTTCGCATGCAGGCTCGGTCGGCCACGCTTTCTACTGGGAAAGCCGCGGCCACTGTGCCGACGAGCCCCGGAGACGGACGATGAAGAGAACCTATCAACCCAGCAAGCTGGTCCGCAAGCGCCGCCACGGCTACCGCGCCCGCATGGCCACCGCCGGCGGCCGCAAGGTCATCGCGGCCCGCCGCGCTCACGGCCGCAAGAAGCTCTCGGCCTGAGCGTCCGGCGCGTGATCACCGCGCGCCGCATCCGCGAGCGTTTTTTCCGGAAGACTGGCCAATCGCCATGCGCCTCGCCCGTCTGACGCAACGCAAGCAGTTTCTGGCGGCGGCCGATCGAGGCCGCCGTTTTCGTTCGTCCGCCTTCACCGTGCAGGTCCTCGACGGCCCGCAGCGCGCCGAGGACGACCGCCCGGCGCCGGACGGCCTGCGCCTCGGGCTCACGGCTTCCCGCAAGGTCGGCAACGCCGTCATCCGCAACCGCATCCGGCGGCGCCTGCGCGCCGCCGCCCTGGAGGCCCTCGGCCCGCAGGCGCAGCGACCCTGCGACATCGTCGTCGTCGCCCGTCCGGAGACGCTGACGGCGCCCTTCGATCTGCTGGTGGGCGAGCTGTCGGTTGCGATCGAGCGCGCCCGCCCGCAGGGCCAGGGGCGCCGTCCGCGCCCGGCTCCGGGACCCGCGGCGGGCAAGACGCGGGGCAAGGGCGGCGAGCGCCCGCCCGGCCCCCAGAACGACTGAATCCCCTAAGCCCGACGCGGCGTCAGCGAGATCTGTTCC